>Ga0194110_10000344_pt1 | contig 58460 bp, 62 predicted proteins | sample TA2Kig1200mmetaG_FD_146192 | JGI IMG/M metagenome (GOLD analysis project Ga0194110, IMG submission 146192) | Freshwater microbial communities from Lake Tanganyika, Tanzania - TA2015032 Kigoma Deep Cast 1200m | ecosystem: Environmental > Aquatic > Freshwater > Lake | place: Tanzania: Lake...
CCGGCGTGAGGGGGAAGACACGGGGACGCGGAGACGCAGGGACGCGGAGCGCCGCTTCGCCCCTTCACTCTGTCGCCGCGTCATGACTATGGCACCTCACGAAGCCCGTCCTGCATGGGCCCGTTTCTCATCGGTCCGAACGTCGGGGCGCTTTTCCTCGATGCGGCCTTCTTGCCGCTTCTCGGTCGGGCGATGAACCCCGATGCCGGCCAGCTCCCGCAAACGGGTCTCAATCTCCTTGGCCACGGCCTGGTTCATTTTGAGGTGGTCCCGCACCGCCTCTCGACCCTGACCCAACCTCTCCCCTTTGTAGGAATACCAGGCCCCGGATTTCTCCAGCACCCGCTTCTCAACGCCCATGTCCACCAGCTCGCCGGCTTTGGAAATACCTTCAGCAAACAGGACATCAAACTCCGCCTGCTTGAAGGGGGGCGCCATCTTGTTTTTAACGACCTTGACCCGTACCCGGTTTCCGACGACTTCCTGCCCTTCCTTGATGGATTCAATCCGCCGGATGTCCAGGCGGACGGAGGAATAGAACTTGAGCGCATTACCGCCCGTCGTCGTCTCAGGATTTCCGAACATGACCCCCAATTTCATGCGGATCTGGTTGATGAAGATCACGGTGGTCTGCGACTTGGAGATCGCCGCGGTGAGCTTGCGTAGCGCTTGAGACATGAGCCGCGCCTGGAGCCCCATGTGCGCGTCTCCCATTTCCCCTTCGATCTCGGCCCGCGGCACCAAGGCCGCAACGGAATCCACCACGATGATGTCGATGGCGCCGCTACGGACCAGGGTTTCGGCGATCTCCAGCGCCTGCTCGCCCGTATCAGGCTGCGACACCAGGAGATCGTCCGCATTGACGCCCAGCTTTTTTGCATAGCCCAAATCCAGCGCATGTTCTGCGTCGATAAAGGCGGCCACCCCGCCGGCCTTTTGCGCCTCCGCGATGGCGTGCAGCGAAAGCGTCGTCTTACCCGACGACTCGGGCCCGAAAATTTCGATGACCCGGCCCCTGGGAAACCCTCCCACTCCCAAGGCCATGTCGAGACCTAAGGACCCGGTGGAAATGGCCGGCACATCGGTCGGCACCTCGGCGCCGCCCAGCTTCATGATGGCCCCTTTGCCGTACTGCTTTTCGATCTGCGAGAGCGCCAAGTCTAAGGCGCGTTTTTTTTCGTCTTTTTCAGCTGTTCGCTCGGCCATGTGGGATCTCCTTTTAGTTCCGGAAGTGGCCCATTATACCCAAGTCGTTGAATGAAACCTAGCCTCAAGGAAACGGTGCCCGCAGAACGATGAATGATGAACGACTTTGAGTGGACAGTGCTCAGTATGCAGTTCTCAGTTTCTGAATTGTCCGGAACTGAAAACTGACAACCGATGACTGACAACCTCTGTCATTTGCCATTCAGCATTCAGCGCACTCCCAGAGGGACCTCCCAGAGCCTGGTATAGACGGCCCCTGATGGTCTGAGTTCGCTTTTCACCAGCGCAACCGCACGGACAGAGAGAGTCCCCATTGCATGTGTCCGAGTCAATAGCCCGCTGGTCGAGAGCGCCCTCCCGACTTCCCTGGCCTGCTCTTTCATCCGCGCAAGCGTGAGGTGCGGATGGAACGGCCTCGTTTCCCGGGGAAAGCCCAGCCTCTCCAGCACAGCCTCTACCTCCTCGACCAGGCGCAGGAGCCCCTGCTGATGACCGGACTGACCGTCCACTGTTTCGGAGAGGCCGACCCAAAGCACGCGCGGCATACCAAGGTGAGGGAAGACTCCGAGGCCGTCGACTTCCACGGAAAACCGGGGAAAGGCGGTCATCGGTAGGGCAAGGGCCTGTTTGATCGACTCAATCTGCGCTTCCTCGATGTCCCCCAGAAATTTGAGGGTCAAATGCATCGAGTCCGGTCGCACCCATTGGAGGCGGGTCGTCGGTGGAACAGTCTTCGCGATCCCTCCTCTGACCTGATCCTGGATCTGGGCGATGCTCTTCTTCAGCCCTTCTGGAAGCTCGACTGCGAGAAAGGCTCTGATCATCGCACGGCGGCTCCAGCCGGCCTCACCAGCCACTGCCTGAGCAGATTTAAGGCTGCCTGCGAGGCGCGCAGCTTGATGGTCTCACGCGGACCGTGAAAACGAAACTCTCTGACCAGGCTTCCCCGAGGCGCTCCGTGAGAGCCTTGTCCGTTCAAGCCGATGTAGATCAGCCCCACAGGCTTCTGGACCGTCCCCCCTCCGGGACCGGCAATGCCGGTTACGCTGAGTCCGACGTCAACGCGGCTTTTGGTGCGAATCCCCTTTGCCATTGCCGCCGCCACCGGCCCGCTCACCGCCCCATGCCGGTGAATCAGCGACTCGGGCACGCCCAGCAACTCGACCTTCGCCCGATTGCTGTAGCAGACCGCTACCCGGTCCAGATAGGCCGAACTGCCCGGCACCTGGGTGAGCCGGTGCCCGATTAGACCTCCGGTGCAGGACTCGGCCACAGCCAAGGTGATCCTCCGGCTGGCCAAATGCCGTCCGATCACTGCTTCCATCGTGTCCGCGCCCTCGGCAAAGATGTAGGCTTCAATCCGCTTCCGCACCTGTTGCACCAACCGGTCCATAGCCCCTGGTGTAACGGAGACCCCACTGGCCGTCAAAGAGACCACCACCCCAAGCGGAGAGGCAAGGAGGCCAAGCCGGACGTCGCCGTTTGGAGGAGCCAGATTCTTGAGTTTCTGATCCAGTTCTGCTTCCAGTATCCCAAAGGTATGCAAGACCCGACGTTCGATCCGCCCCCGCGTGCCAGGAACCGCCAGCTTTTCGAGGCGTGGAACCAGAACGGTGGCAAACATCTGCTCCGTCTCGGATGGAACTCCCGGCAGGGCGGCAAGCTGGCACCCGCGCCACTTCAGAAGAAACCCCGGAGCCGAGCCGACCGGATTGTCCAGCACGTCCGCGCCAACCGGGATCAACCCCTGGCGAAGCTGGGCTTCCGTCGGAATCCTCCCCCAAGCGGCCAGGCGCCGCCTCATTCCCTCCAGGGCTTCAGCTCGTCGACGCAACGGGCGGCCGGTCGCACGAGCCACTGCCTGTCTCGTGCGATCGTCCACGGTCGGCCCCAACCCCCCTGTCATCACCACAACGTCGGCCCGGCGCGCCGCGGTCCGGATGGCGGTTACGATATCCTCTTCGTCGTCCCCCACGACCGACTTATACCGCACCTCTACCCCGGCCGCAGCCAAGCCGTCCGTGAGAAACAAGGAGTTGGTGTCCATCCGTCCGCCCAGCAGCAACTCTGAGCCAATCGCAATGATTTCGCCTCGTCGCACAAGGGTCCTCTCTAAAAAAACAAGCTGGCAAGTTGCAAGCTGGCAAGGACAAGATCGCTATTGTTAGTTTTCTCCTTGCCCGCTTGTCGCTGGGTCACTTGTCAGCTTCCTCCGGCTCAGTCGATCGCAGCAAAGTCCAAATCGAAGGACACTTCCCCGCCCCTGGCTGGAAAGACCGAGAGCCTGGTTTTGGCACGGAGATCCAACTCCGCATAGGAGAAAGAAGCCACGGTCTTGGCCCGGTAGGCGGGGGCATGGGGCCAGACGGAGGAACGGGAGGCCTGACCATCGAACCGGACCCGGACCGGCTTGATCACACGATCCCCCTGTGCCAGCAGCATGTAGCTATCCACCGCGAATTCCGGCCGATCCCCGAAGGTCACCACGCTGATCAGGAGCAGAGGATCGTCGAGTACCTGCATGATCTCGGCATCACTGGGGCTGGCTCCGCGCAGCGCAAAGTGGGCAGCCATGACCGCGAGGCCGACAAGCTTGCTCAAGAGAAACCCCTGGGGTTCCAGGTCCTGCTTGGAGCCGAACCAGGCGTAGAGACGATCAGGAGGGATGCGGGCTGCCGCCGCCTCTTTGCCTTTGACGAGCGCTGCCTCAATCTGAGCTTGACTCGGGCGCACCTCGATGGCTGGACTGTCATCCGGCCTGATCAGCCCGCCGATCAGCGCCATTCCCAGCACGATGGTGCAGACCGTCGGCGTGAAAGTCGGTTCTTTTAGGCGAGTGGCCGCGGGCATGGCTGAGGCGATAGCAGAACGTCCTGACTCTGTCAATGTATCCGCCTGCTGCAGGCCGGTCAAAGAGGCCATCTGACGCCTTTTTCCCACATACGCATGCGTCCTCCCGAGACTTTCGGCTGGTTGACAAGCAAACTGATGAAGTGATAAAAGTTCCTTTCCTGTCTTCAAGGATAAAAAGGATAAAGAGGGTGTTAGGGATGTTAGGGAATAGACACTGGAGGCAACGTAACACTCCGCCCGCATATGATCGAAGCGGGCGATTCTCGCAAGCGTGGTATGGAGGAAGCAATGGCCAGCGCTGAGCAGACCGCCAAGCGGCAGTTCGTCAACTTCAGCTTTCATAAAATGGACCCGGCGTGGCGCCGACTGCCGGATGGGGAACGCAGCAAGGGCAAACAGGAGTTTATCCGAGTCGTGGAGGAGTATGCCGGGAAAATTATCGTGATTCCCTATACCATGGTCGGCATCCGCGGAGACTGCGATTTCATGCTCTGGCGAATCGGCTATGAGTTGGAGCTGTTCCAGGAAATGATGTCCAAACTCCTGGCCACCGGCCTGGGCAAATACATGACCACTCCCTATTCCTACCTCTCCATGACGAAGCGGTCCATCTATGTGGACCACCACGTGCACGAGGGGCAAGAAAGCAAACGGCTGCAGGTCATTCCCGGCAAGAGCAAGTACATTTTCGTCTACCCCTTCGTAAAGACGCGCGAATGGTACTTGCTGACCAAAGCGGCGCGGCAAGGCATGATGGACGAGCACATCGAGATCGGCCACCGGTATCCCTCGGTCAAGCTGAACACGACCTATTCGTTCGGCCTGGACGATCAGGAATTTGTCGTTGCCTTCGAAACGGACAAGCCCGAGGACTTCTTGGACTTGGTCATGGAGCTGCGTTTGGCGGAGGCCAGTCGCTACACGGAACGTGATACCCCTATTTTTTCGTGCATCATGAAGAGTCTGAAAGAAACGCTCGACACGTTGGGCGGATGAACGGCGTGGGTGCACTGCACGGTTTGCACGGCCTTCCGCCCAACGCGGAAGGCCATGCCGTTTTCGTGGAGCGCTCATGACTGAGAAGAGGAGCAACACGATGAAGTGTCCCAAGTGCACAGGGCTGTTGATTCAGGAAGAGATCCAAGAACACAGCGGGCGCTTTCACGGATGGCGGTGCATTCAATGCGGCCTCCGCCTCGATCGGACCATCGTCCAAAACCGCCACGAGGTCCAGACGGACTCGCAAGTTCCCAACTTAGCCGGAGCCTCCAGCTCGCCCGCTCTCCACGTCAGACCAACCGGCCGACCAAAGCGGCCAGCTGGGAGAGCCTAAGTTATCCTTCTGCATCAACCTTCTCCCCTTGCCGCCGTTCTCTCGGCGCTGGTGCCCGGACTGGGGCAAGCGGTCAAACGGCAGGCGCGCCATGCGGTTTTCCTGGCCGCCACCGGCGCGATCTTCGTCGCCTGCACCTGGTGGATCGGACAGACAAGCGGGTTCGGCACGGCCCTCTTCTTTTTCTTGCTCCTCGTCCTACCCTGGTGGGTCATCCAGAGTTATGACGCGTTCCTGCCGGTCTTATCCGAAACGGAGCAGGAAGACCCCACGGCCCAGCAGAGCCGAGTCGGATTACGGCGGACCCTGGCGATCACCTGGACCCAAGCCCATGATATTCGTTATCTCGGCGCGCTCTTTCTTCTCACCGCATTGACCGACCTCTACATTATCGTCGCCAATCCTGCCTATTCATTGACCATCTTCTGCACCAAGCCTGCCGGGCTCTTGGGAGTTTTGGCTAAGGCCCAGTCGCCCACCTTACACACGCTGATCGGTTACGGCTTCCTGCGCTTGCGCCGCTGGTCGCTCCTGGTATATCTGGTCTACGCCGCCTTCGGCTTTCTCAACGCCACCGCGAACTATGCTTGCTTCGGCTATGGCCGTGTCAGAACCGTTTTCCTGCTCTCCCTGATCGCCTTTACCGCCTACGTGCTGTGGCGGCGGAACTGTTTCCCGCCCCCAAGCCGTCGCCAGGCCTGACTTTGACAGTGAACGGGAGGTTGTGTTATCAGACATTGTGGAAGAGACAACGGCCCTCTGCGCGATTAGACATTCCGACGGGTCCGTCAGCTTGTACGTGGATGAGGCCTACGCCATTGAGCGAGGGATTGATCCCTCCAAGCTGGTCCAGGTCCAGATTCCCCGGTCACTCTACATGACCGGAACCGTGCAACAGATCAGGGAATACGTGGCAACCTATCTCGAATCCCAAACGCAAGGTTCCGCCTGACCACAGTACCTCCTGCAAAAGGATGCGCGAGCCGATCATGCTGACCCCGCAACTCATTGACTCTGTGGTGAACTCCCTTCCGATCCAGGGACGGATCATGTTGCGCCTGTTGCTGCTGCAATATTTGGACGTGCCTCCGGAGGACATCGACTACATGGCAGCGGACCGGCCCGACCCGCGTTTGCAGGCCGGCGGCAAGTTGCAAACTCCCTACGTCTCCCACGAGGCCCTGCAGGGCATCACCGATCGCGTTGCCCAGTACCGGACGCACGTGCGGAAGAAGCGGGAGCGGGCCTGGCTGCAAATCGAATGTCTCCAGAAGCTCATCGCCGTGACGGAATCGTTGCAAACCCTGTCCGAGGACCTCCTTGTGTCGCAATTCGGCATGGATCCGGAATCGATCCAAGAGCTCAAGAAAGCGGCTCGGACAGCCATTCCCAAGCCAGCTCTCCGGGAGCTCAACCAACGCTGGGAGAGGGACGAGGTCACGGAAGAAGACTACCGAAAAAAGCGTCTCTGCCTGGAGTGCCAATACCTGGTCAGAAAAATCGAACGGGAGCGGAAGCGACTAGGAACCGCCCAGCGGGAGTTCGAACTGGCCAACAGCACTTCCCTACAGGATCACGAGATCTGCCAGATCTGGGGCATCCCCGCCGGAAGCTTGGCGGCCCGAAAGATCAAGTACCTCCATCAGTACCTCCAAGGACTTGAGACGCAGGTTCGTTCTTCCAGGCCATCCGGTGAAGAGACGCCGTCGCCCCCCGTCGATCTATGGAAAGAAACCTGGTCCACCCTTGCCCGCCAACCGATCCAACGGTCCGTGGCCGTGTACGATGGCCTCGAAGGAACCGAGGCAGCCCTTTTGGACAAGCTGGCAATGTTCGCCGCTGGCACGTTCTCCGAGGAGGCCGAAGGACGCTTTTGGCTCTCGCTAGGCCAGGACTCAAGGCCGGCCGCTGAGTACGGCGCCACCCCCCATTCCCTGTTCGCCCTGCAGAAACTCTACGCAATCCTGAACGAGATGGACAGCTCGCGGGAGACCCTGCAAGAAGAGCTGCTCGCCAGGGTTTCCCCTGTTCCGAAAGCGGAACCGGCAAAAAGACTCGAAGAGGACAAAGCCGCCGAGCTCAAACTGGGCGAGATGGGCGAACACGTTCTGCGGAGCTTTATGGGCGAATCCCATTCTGATCTGCAGGGCCGACGGTAGACAAATCAGAGCTACGCCGCACGTACTTGAAATCCGCCTGCACTCCGGTATAATAACATCCATTCTAACTTGTCCATACAATCCCTTCATCTACGACCCATGTCTTTTTGTTCTTCCAGCAGGATGTTAGGGCTGATGCTGATGGTCCTCACGTGGATCCCCATCTCTGCATCGGCAGGGGGGATGCTGGAAGTTACGGAATTACTCTCACATCCCGAACAGTACGATCGGCAAAACGTCATGGTAATCGGCCGAGTGACCAATCTCCAAATCGCCACGAACCGGCAGGGACAGCTTGCCTACGGGTTCTTGCTCAAAGACGACACCGGTTCAGTCAAAGTCATTGGATTGGGGAAGGCCGAAGTGCGTGATGGCGAACAGGTCATTGTCGAAGGCGTCTTTAATCGATTGCGCCAGACCGGCCGTGCCATTATCTACAACGAGATCAAAGCCGGTCTGATCCGTCCCCTGGAACGACTGAACCCCGACCTAGTCGGCTGATCGGCTTGCTTTCCTCATTCCCCTTCATTGTTCCATCCTCCAGCAAAGACGAACGTTGTTCTTGTTGAATGCGCTTGACGTAGGGCACCGCAGTTGATACAAACCTTCACCGTGGCGGTGTAGCTCAGTTGGTAGAGCAGCGGACTCATAAGCCGCGGGTCACCCGTTCGATCCGGGTCACCGCCACCATACCGCACTTCGTGAGAGCCGGCGGCTAACCTAAGCCCTATCGCAACTGACGCCGCCGGATAAACCCCTTGAGTTAACTTCTCCTCATCTAAACATCGTTTAAGGCGCCGCGTTCGACCAGAGGCCTGCGACGAGCTCGGCTCAACTGAGCTCGCCGAAGTCAGCCGAGCGGTTCTCGACAGGTCAAATCTCGGCGGCGAAGTATCTTGCCGCCAGTAGGCTTAGGTTAGGTTCGTTTGAGTCGATTGTTCTTGGTGGGCGGATAAAACAACCGGCGTTTGCTGTTCGGATCTGGACCGATGGCGAGGGGTGATTCGATACCCTTCATTGCTGCCACAGCTCCTATAGCCTCTAGCACTTCCCTTTCCTAACATTCCGCTTCGGCTCAGCAAAATTTCATCTTTTATAGTATAACTGAATTATCAATTAGTTACGTTATAAATATTTATGTTGACAAACTAAGTTAACTACAAATATATTAATATTACTATTCTCATCGGATTTAAAATTATGTGGCCCACAAGGAAACTAATCAGAACACGTCGCGCGGCGCCGGCACTTCTCCTTTTTGCGCTCACCCTTGCCCCATTGGTGGGGCTACCAGGACCATCGGCGCCAGCCGAGGCATTCGAATGGACGCCCACCGATGAAGAGATCCAGAAATACCGGAAAAGCTGGAATCCCTTCTCTGAGGGTCCCTTATTGATCCAATCTGTAGACATTCATCCCAAAGACCAACTCTCTGTTCGTCCGTTCGTGTTTTCCCAGATCAGCGAAAAAAGTTACGGAAACCAGCTCGCCTTCCCGACCGACGCGAAAAACGGCCCTGTGCATCTGTACTCAGTGGCTCCTCTGGTGACCGTGACATACGGGGTGACCAATCACGTCGAACTCGGTGCGGCCACCTCATGGAATACCTTTTGGGCGCGGGACTCCGAATCATTCAATAGAGGTCGCGGTGGGCCCATGACGACAGACTCGGGCCTTGGTGACTTCTCATTGATTCTCAAATATCGACCGATCGTCCAAGATCCGGACAGCGCGCGCCCGTCCATTACCAACTATACCCAAATCGTCCTGCCAACCGGCCGATGGGTGACCGGTACGGAACGTCCGCCTGGAGGCTTCGCCCCCCTGGGCAGACTGCCCGCCACCAGATTCGGGGAACTGGGGTTTACTGAGGGAATCACCTTTCGGAAAAACAAACGACCGTTCCGGATCAGCGGCGGCGTCTATTACACCTATTCTGCCCCTGGCAGCGATGCCGGACAGACTACCTATGTGGGAGACATCGTCAATACCAGACTGGCATACGAATATTTTCTCGATGATCAGCAGGGCCTGGCTTTAAATCTCGAACTGGCCACCCTCCATACACTGACCTGGCGGGCTGACGGCCATGCAATCAACCGCGGACAAATTAGTGGTTCGACCGTGATTGGCATTGAACCAGGCGTTCAATGGCGATTCTCGGACTCCTGGGTGGGCGGCATCGGCGTCCTCTTTAGCGTCGCCGGTCAGAACACCGCCGACTCTATCTACCCGAACTTTGCGATTCAGTGGTACTGGAGCAAGACCGGCAAGGTGATCATGCGCTAGCGCACGCTGAGGCGGCACGACTCCCGCGAGACACCAAATGTACCGCGCCAGCTTTGATCGCAGCCACGACGGGCACCCCAGGCGACAGGCGCAAGTCCTCGACAGCCGAGCGGGTCACTAGAGCCGAGAGCAGGAATCCGCAGTCGATCCGGATGCGCACCAACGCGCCCATTATAGTCACCTCGCGCACTGTTCCTGCTAGATGGTTCCTCGCGCTGGTCGCCCCGACGCCAAGGGTTTCCAAAACGACATCTTCTGCCCTGACACACACAAACACATCGAGTCCCAATTCCGCATCGGCGAGGGCCATGAGTTTCGTCCCATCCACGTCGATTGTGGAAAGTCCACTGGACGAATCGATGACCCGTCCCTGGACCACCGTTTCCACACCCACAATCCGCGCAACCTCGGCATCCCGCGGTCGGCTGAACACTTCCTGCGGAGTTCCGGTCTGGAGCACACGCCCCTCATTGATGACTGTCATTTGGTCCCCCAGCGTCAAGGCTTCGGCCCAATCATGCGTCACAACTACGGAAGGGATGGCCAGTTGTTTCAGCAGAGACCTGAGTTCCCCGCACAGTTTGGACTGAGTCGGCGCATCGAGCGCCGACAGCGGTTCATCGAGCAACAGAAGCTGTGGACGACGCGCAATAGCCCGCGCAAGGGCAACCCGTTGCTGCTGCCCCCCCGAAAGCTGGTTCGGCCGTACGCGTTCCGCCCCCTGTAACTGAAGCAGCGCCATAACTTCGGTCACGCGCTGGCGGCGACTTGCTGCATCAAGTTCACCCAAGCCAAACGCGATGTTGTCTTCGACGGAATGAGATGGAAACAATGAGTAGTCCTGGGACATAAAACCGATCCGCCGTTTCTGAGGTGGCATCCTGGTTCCTACCTTTGTCTCGACCCATACTTCATCCCCGAATTGGATAGACCCTTGCTCAGGCCATTCCAGCCCTGCCAGGCAGCGGAGCACGGTCGTCTTGCCGGCGCCGGATGGTCCGAACAGGATCAAAATAGTTGGCGGATCCAAGGGCAGGCGAAACGAGGCATCAACGGATAACCGGCCTGGAAAAGACTTCTGGATTGCGACGATCATTTCTGAGGCCATATGGTCCACACCTTCCGATTCATCGCATAGACGCCCAGCAAGACGGCGTACGAGATCGCCAGCAGAAACAAGGCTGTCTTGGCTGCTCCGGCGTAGTTGAGTGCTTGGACTTCATCGTAGATGTCAATCGAGACCGTGCGCGTGACTCCCTCGATGTTACCGCCGACCATCAGCACCACGCCGAACTCGCCGAGAGTGTGGGCAAAGCTCAAAACAAAACCGGTTACGACGCCGGCCACAGACAATGGAATGATGAGTTTGAAGAAAGTCTTGATACGGGAGACCCCGAGGGTCCAGGAAGCTTCGATGAGACGGCGGTCCACTTGCTCAAAGGCGGCGACGAATGGCTGGACGGCAAAGGGCAGGCTATAAAGGACCGAGGCAAAGAGCAGCCCCTCGAAGGTAAACGGCAAGGGATGCCCGACAATGGCTATATAGAACCGCCCGAGTGGGCTTTGCGGCCCGATCGCGACAAGGATGTAAAACCCCAGGACGGTGGGCGGGAGCACCAGCGGAAGCGCCACCACCGATTCGACCAGGAACTTCCAGCGCCACCGGGAGAAGCTCAGCCAATGGGCGAGGGGCAACCCAATGACAACCAGGATCAGAGCTGTGAGGGCGGCCAGCTTGAGCGTGACGGCGATCGCCATCCAATTCACGGTTGTCCCCGCTTTTCCACATTACACACCGCGTCCGCTACTATGCCTGGGAAAGCTGCGCCGGAACCAGTCACTTGCACCGGAACTGAAGCCCCCAAAACCGCCTGGTGGTGAGAAGATCGTCTGCATCCAACCCGGAATTTCTGGTTTCCCCCTGCGTCTCCCCTTCCTGGATGATCCGATAGCCTTTCGGACAACGCTCTTCGATCATGTGTAGTGCCTCAGCCCGGAACGGGGACGCATAGATGCTTTGCCGGCCCTTCTTGAGTGGATACGCGACGACCCCGCCCTGTTCATTGAGTTGGAGAAACCGGGCTCCTTCCGCACAGGCCGTGCACAGAAACAGGACCATCAAAGGCAACGCCGCGGCTCCGCGGCGGTTCGCAGACTTCATGAACCTCCCACTTATTCCGGCAACACGAACCCATAGCTCGCCATCACTCGCCTGCCCTCAGGCCCTTTGAGAAAATCCAGGAAGGCTTTCGCACTTTCAACGTTTTTCGCCGTCTTCAGAACAACCGCGCCTTGCTCTAGAATCTGATGGGCAGAAGCTGGAATTTCCCAATACTTCCCGGCCGCCTTCATGGGAGGGGCGAGGGCCAGCGACAGGGCAATAATCCCGACATCTGACGCACCAGATTCGACGAATTGCGCAGCCTGGGCGATATTTTCCCCTAGGACCAGTTTACTCTTGACGCGGTCATAAACCTTGAAGTGTTCCATCGCAGAGACTGCTGCACGGCCATACGGCGCGTGCTTCGGATTCGCAATGGCGACCTTCTGGATTGAAGCGTCCAGCAAGGCTTCCATGCCTAGCTTGTCCACCGCCAAGGGAGACTTCGCAGGCGCCCACAGGACAATGCGTCCGACCGCATACCGATAGAGCGACCCCTGGATCGCATGGCCTGTCTGCTCCAGCTTCTGGGGATAGCGGACATCGGCCGAGAAATAGAGATCGAACGGAGCGCCGTGCTGAATCTGTGAGAAGAAATTGCCCGACGATCCTAGTGACAGCTTCACATGTGTGCCGGTCTTGTTTTCGAATTCCGCAACGATGTCCTTGAAGGCAAAGTTCAAGTCCGATGCTGCGGCAATGGTCAGGTCCTTGCTGAAAGCCACAGATGGTTGAATGAGCCCCACGGCGATGATCCCGGCCACAAGCACCGCGCAGATTGCACACCTTACGATTCGTTCTGCTTTCCTCATGAACATCAGAGCCCCTCCAATCCTCGACGAATACATTGACGCGCAGGACGCCATCATCGACCAAGATAGGCACAGGAATCACCACTATACTGGGCGCCCTGGTCCCATGCAAGGAGGCAGCAAGGACCCCGTGCGGAGAATCGCCTTGGCTTATCCGATGACACATTCAGAAAAAGACCTGGACCTGCACACGAAGGATATTATCGATCAGGGTTCCGCCTTTTGCATCCAATGGGACACATCCCGAGGGGAAGGCTGTTGCTGACGAGCAGTTCGCGGTCGTTTGCACACCGTTCACCGTGTTCGGCAACGGATTGCTTCGGCCGATCGCATAGCCCCCGGTCCCCATTGCAACGTTCGAATAGGTGATCATCAATTGGTAATCGTAGGTTCCGAACGGAAACCAGTTGATCGAGGCATCGAACTCCTTGATCAGGTCGCTGGAAGAATGGGTATCGGGGTCCCAGTAGGAATAGCGGGCCGCGACTTCGAGCTTGCGGGGAATCAGGTAGTAGCCGGACTGGACGTACCAGCCGGTGGCGTTGCCAAGAAGTCCTGGGGCAAAGGCCGTGCAGGTTCCCCCTACTCCGTTCGTCTGTACGCAGGGCAGGCCCTTGTTGTGTCGGTTGATGTTCTTGAAATAATACTCGCTCTGAAGCGAGAAGCCGCGATATTTGAGAATGGCGTCCAGTCCCCAGGTGGTGTAATCCACAACCCCCCACCCGAGCTGGCGGCCGTTCCCGAAAGTTGCCAATTGCCGGCGCCAGTTCAGGTTCGCGAGGTCAATGCCGATGAAGGCGTTGTTGCTGTTTGTGTTGATCCCGGGGTTGTAGGCGATGCCGCCTCCCACCGCTAATTGCGGCGTTTCCGAATAGGCCAGGTCCCCTTCCCCATAGCCCGGCCGGCCCGTGACGTTCCACACGAGCCGAGCCGTGTACATGAGCTGATTGATCCAATTGCCACGGAAATTCGCGTTCAGGTTCCGTTGATTCGCGGGGCAGCCATCCGGAGTCGGAAAAGGATTGCCGCTGGTTGCGCCACCGGGACAGCCTTGGGTCGGCTCTTCGCTCTCGAACGACCCGTAGTCGGTGAAGAGGGGGCCGCCGCCGTTGAAAATACCGACGTAGTAGTTGACCGGGTAGAGCTCCTCATCGTTCATGATCGTGAGACCGATATCGCGTCGGTTCAGCCCGTTGGCCGTAAAGGCGTCCTGGAGGATCGCGCGCTCGGCGAACTGCATGGAGGCCGTGTTATTGATCTCAGCCCGGTTGAAGTAGGTCTTGAACTGACCAACCTGGACATTGAACAGGTCGAAATGGGTGCTGGTCAGATAAAAATCCAGGAGATTGACGGAGCCGGGAGTCTGGGCGTTCTCCGACGACTCCATTCCGAGCTGCATGAAATACTTGAAATCGGGGTTGAAGAGGTGCCCCGTAAACAACAGCCGCGCACGCCGGAGATTGAATTGGGAGGAGTCGCCGACCGAGCGATTCGCTCGATAGTCGCCGAACACCCCGAGGAGCTCCGGGAAGTTCTTGGCATCGCCCGGGTCTCTCCAGGCATTATTCCGCCACCGCGTCGTTTCCCGGAACATGAGACGGCCGCGGATCTTCAAGAAGAACGCATTGTCGTTCATCGAAAAGTTGAAGCCCCGGTCGTACCAGAGCTTGAATGGGAGCTGCGTCTGGTATCGATAGAGCTCCGACTCCTTGAGCGCTTGCTCGTACTCTTCCTTGGTGATGATGCCCTTGTCCAGAGCCCGGTCCATGAGAAGCCGCAAAGATGGGTCCTGGCTCTCGACAAAGACATACCTGCCGTCCTTCTCGATGACCCTTCCCGACTCAACCGCGAGCGCATCCAGAGGTTCGGCGAGGGTCACGGCTACGGCCAGGATAACTGGACCTATGAGCCAAGCGGCTCGACGTTCCTGCGCCAATGTGATCCATAAGCCCATCGCCGCCTCTTTCAATGAGAACGAATGGAACCGCTGTTCGTCATGGCTCGGCTCTACTTCCCGGCCGGCAAAACCGCGGACTTAAGGAACTCGCGGTACAGCACCCCGCGCTCGTTCACGGCCGGATCGGTGCTCCAGAAGTGATTGGGCTCGAAGTAGAGCAGGAAGGTACCGGGCTCAGGCGGGAGCGCAGGATAGCGGAGGTCCCACATCTCCTGGCTTCGGATCGGAAACTGCGCATGAAAGTGTTCAAGCGTGAAGTGGAAATAGGGCTCGCGCACGGCGATCCAGCCGCCGGTTGTGTCGCGCTCGCCCGAGGGGTCCATGCCCGGAGCCAGGATTTGAAAGTGCACCCGCTCCTCCGGGCCCACCTTCTGAAGGGCCTCGGCCAGGTGGGGAACGAGCACCTCGATCTCGTCCTGGCGAAAAATCCTTTTCGGGGGGGTCTCCTCCGCGAACCAGCGGAGCGGTAGTCTCTGTTTTTCTCGGAAGGAAAATGAACTGAGAAGCCGGGACAGTTCCCGGGCTTCGAGCTGAACCGGATGGGTGTACCCAGCGGGCTTCACCTCCCGCTGGATCGTGACTACCACCCGCTGGTCTTGATGGACGGTCCGGACGGTATACGGCAGCCGCGCGCAGCCGAAGAGAGACAACAGCCCTCCCATCAGGACCGCCACGATCGCCACATCGACCCACCGTTTCATTTCTTTGTGCATCATTGCAGACCCCGTCCCCTGTCCAGGCATGTCGTTCTCCATGCCACCCTGCGACCCTCCGCACACCGAAGTACCCTAGGGCTTAGGCATGTTCGCTCGCTCGACCCATCGTTCGACCAGAGGCCTGAGGCGAGCTCGGCTCGACTGAGCTCGCCGCAGTCAGCCGAGCGGCTCTCGACCCCTCGACCTCGCTCGGGGTCGAGCCTGAGCGGGGTCGAAGGCTCGACGGGTCAACTCGCGGCGGATCGTTGCCTTACACCCACGCCATTTCCCTCGAATGAACGGTCCTTGAGAAGTTTATAATAAGTGTCATAAAGTTAAGTATAGTGTCCTCTCGGGACAAAAAATTTTGGGCCTCTTACGATTCGGTTCCGGGGAGATACCCCAACGACCGTACGATTCCCTGGGCCTCAGGCGACTGAATGAACGTGAGAAACTCCTCGCAGAGCGAGCGGTTCCGGCAATACCGCTCCATCGCCATCGAATGGACGGTCAACCGAACGTACGGATCAGCCGCCGTGGCCACGACGCGGATTCGCTCCTGTTCCTTCACCGCATCCGGACCGAAAATGACGCCGACATCGGCCTGTCCATACAGTAGATGATCTAGCACGCCTCGGGCATCCGAGGCCACGTCCAGCCGTTTCTTGACATCATCGGCAATCCCCAACGATGCGAAGAGCTGCCCCGTCTGCCTACCCAACTCGGTCAAGATCGGGTCCGCGATCGCAATGCGGTGCGTCGTTTTGCCCAGCTCCTCGAACAAGGATGGCGCCTCTACTAAACTGACCGGCACAACCAGCACGAGAGGAACGGCTGCATAGGAATGTCGCGTACCGGGCAGGACGTAGTACTTCGACTCCAAGCGCGCAATCAGCTCGTCGCCGCCCGGGGCAACAAGGTCGATAGGGCCGGTGCCGATGAAGAACCTCAAGTCATTCCCCACGGCTGCAATGGTGCGCCTCAGATCCAACCCCGTATCGTAATAGACCTTGACCTTCACGTTCGGGTGTATCTTCTCGAACGACTGCGCCAACGCTTCAACCGGCCCCTTCATGCCAGGCGACGCGGCGATGACCAATGGTTCATCAGTCGGACCGGCGTAGAGCACCGAACTTCCCGCACTCAACAATCCCACAGCCAAGATAAGCCCCGCGCATCGCCGCCCCCGACGCCTGATTTCCTCTTTCATCATTCCCTCATTGTCATTCCGTTGCAGCTTCACAGATTCCGCACCGTTCCGGTCTCGCGCGTGTCGTAGCCGCCCAGTGCCTCGATCTCAGTCCGAAAGGGACGGCTTACGATCGTGTCGAGGAAGGCCGTAAGGCTCCGGTGGGCATCCAGATACTCCGTGGGAATCACCAGGTCGTACCGTTCCACCTGGAGAGGGAGGAAATCCAGCCCGACTAGCCTGGCCGCCGATCGGACTCCCATTCCTGCATCGGCCTGGCCTGTGGCGACCAGATGGGCGACCTCCAGATGCGACGCAACGATCCGTTCATAGCCCTTGATCTGGCTTGGCTTGAGGCCGGCAGCAGCTAATCTCTGGTCAAGCAGAAGCCTGGCTCCAGCTCCTGCCTCGCGGTTGGCCACCAGGATGTCCTTCCGTGCCAGGTCCGCCACCTCCCTGATCCCTTTCGGGTTGCCACGCGCCACCATGAGACCCTGTTCCCACGTCGCAAACGCCACCACGGTGAACCGGCCTTTCTTTAAGTGGCACCGGAGATACGGCAGGTTGGACTCACCGGTCCTGGCGTCCACCACGTGGAGGCCGGCCATATGAACTTCGCCTCGTTTCAGGGCCTCGACCGCGGCCGCGCTTCCCATCGTCCACCCCGTTACCAAGGCCCGGTCCCGCCTGCGGCGCAGGTACTCCCCTGCCAGGTAAATCGCCGGGTCGCAGCCGGCCACGACGATTTCCTCTTCGACAGCTCGGCGATCCCTGAGCAGTCGAACTCGAACCAACTCCCTCTGTTGTGCCGTCCGCCGGATCGATCGTCCGGTGTTCGTGAGGAGCCCATCGGCTGCCACGGCGAAGTTCAGCACGTCTCCGAGCGTGGCCATCGGCTTCACCACGACACGCGATCCGACTCGAGCCACCTTCACTCGAATCGGCCCTTGCTCACCGACGCCAGGCCACGGCCCAACCAACTCACCCTCGATGATTTCTCCGGCAGACATGAGAGAAAAGAGATCCTCCACCCGGCAATCGAGGGCGCCGGCCAGGCGCAAGGCGACCGCGGTCGTCGGGAGGTACTGGTTGGCTTCAATGGCATAGATCGCCTGGCGGGTAATGCCGGCCATCGTCGCCAAGGCTACTTGCGAGAGTCCCTTGGCAGTGCGTAGACTCTTCAGGCGATTCTCAATGTTGCCGGCTGGCTCGGCCTTGTTTTTCTCTCCCATGAGAGACCACTATTATACAATGAATGACATAATGTCAAGTATACTGTCGATTCATTAAAGAGAGATGATGCGGCAACCCAGGAAATTCAACAGGTTCACAGAAAGAATGGGTCGGTGCTAGAGGTTCTGGTTGGTCGGAAGGGCCAGGGTGAAGTGTTTCCCCTTTTCGGCGTAGAGGACCCTCTTGCGGACGAGCTGGTCGAGCACTTGGCCTAACGCTTCGGCATCAGGAACCGGCGTCTTGCCCGTCTCTTCCATCCCTGCTTTGATCTGTTCGACGGCCTTGGGCGTCTCGCTGCAATATTCGATGATGAACGAGGCGGGCCAGTCGAAGCGTGACCGGGACGGCATTCCCTCCGCGCGGCCGTCGTAGACCGTCACATAACTCATGGACTTGGCGTAATAGAAAAACGGCTTGTCGGAGGAGGCATGCCGGCGTTGCCAGTGACGGACCAGGTGGGTCAACTCCTCGAAAAGTCCGACATCCACGCACGAGTCGATCTCATATTCAAAGTCGTAGGCAATTTTCTTCAGATCCACCGTTCGGCCGTCATAGACATATTCGTAAGCCGTCCCCGGGCCGGTGATCCGGATGCCGTACTCGTGGGGGCGCATGAAGTAGGGACTGAACCGCTCCAACCAGAACTTGCCCACGGCTTCGGGCGGCTGCAGATGCAGGATCGAGGGAACCAGATCGATCTGTCTCTGGTAGTCGGCGTTGGTCTCCTGAGGAAAGCCCAGCAGGATATTCCAGGAGATATCCACATGGTAATAGAGGCTCCATTTGAGGCACTGGAGATTCTGCATCGGGCTTACGCCTTTATCCATCTCGTGCAATTGAGCCTGGCTCAGGCTTTCGATGCCCGGCTGCATGCACTTGACGCCGCCCTGCGCCAGGGTCTGGATCTGGCGCTTGCTGAGATTGCTTTTGGTCTCAATGAACACGTCCAGGTCCAGCCGGTCCGCGGCGAATTTCCCAAAAAGCTGATCGACATACTTCATGTCGATGATGTTGTCCACCAGCCGGAACCGCGTCGAGTCATACCGGCTGGAGAGAGCGTCCAACTCCTTGGCAACTTGCGCCGGCGACTTGGCGCGGAATTTCATGCTCTGCGCGTTGAGCCCGCAGAAGGTACAATGGTGTTTTTCGCCCCACCAGCAACCCCGCGAGCCTTCATAAAGCAGAATCCGGTCCAATCCCCTGGAGGCCGCGGTCCCCAGTTCCGCCAGTTGTCGGAAATAGTCGTCGTAGTCGGGGGGGCCGGTCCGCTCGAAATCGGCGAAGAGGCGGGGATTGGGCTCGAAGCAGATGCGTCCGTCGCGCCGGTAGGCGACGCCGGCAGGAAACCCCTCGTCTTTGCCGGCCAGGAGCGACTCCACGAGAAGCGGAAAGACCTCTTCTCCTTCCCCCACCACCACGTAATCGATCCAGGGAAAGGCCCTGAACTGTTCCAGGCCCATTTCGCCGTCAAAATTGGCCCCTCCAAACACAATGTTGACCTGGGGATACAGATCCTTGATCAGCTTGGCTAAGGAAAGGCTGGCCACGTTCTGATCGAACGTCGAGGTAAAGCCGACGATCCGGTAGCGGCCCCAGTCGATCGCGGTCATGGCCCAGGTGAGAAACTGAGGAGCTGTACGAGAGGCCACTTCCTCAAAATAGGACATCGGGCGGCCGCTCTGCCGAGCAACCTCGTCAAAGAGGGGCTTGAAGGTCCTGACATATTCGGCGCGCTTGGGATTGTCCCTGAACAGAAGATGGGAAAAGAGCCATTCGCCGAACAACCCGCGTTTTTCGCAGAGCAACTCGTACAGCGGCACGCCGATCGTATGGGCGAATCGCAGGTTCAGGTAGTGGCAATCGACGCCGGTGCCCTGAGATTTGAGCAGGGCAGCCAGAGTCCCCAGTTGGATCGAGGGGTACTTACTGTGGCCGAAGGGCATGTTGACGAGCGCGACTTTCGTCTCGTCCGGCACGGCATCCTCCTTGTGCGACGAGATCCACCTTAGCGCAAGTCCCCGCGGCCACGCAACTCCGACAGAAGCGGCAAGAACATGCACGTAAATAGAAAGGCCGGGCCCCGAGTGGAGCCCGGCCCTTCGGACTGTGGGCAATCGGCATGGCGTTCCAGCCAGCTTATCTTCTCCCCTCGCGGCTGGACGAAGACGAATCAGGCCTCTTCCGTCACTGTGACGGTCATCTCGGTCCGTTCCAGCGGGTTATCGCGGCCATCCCGCTTGACGTTGACGATTGTGTCCACCACGTCCATCCCGCTCACCACTTCTCCGAACGCCGTGTACTTCCAATCCAGGAAATGGGAGTCGGCGACACAGATGAAGAACTGGGAGCCGGCGCTGTCCGGATCATTGGCCCGCGCCATGGAGAGAACGCCGCGCTTGTGGGGCTTGCTGTTGAACTCCGCCTTGACCCTGTGGCCGGGCCCGCCCATGCCGTGCGTGGACCGATCCTGGCTCTTACTGTTGGGATCTCCGCCCTGGATCATAAACCCCGGGATCACCCGGTGGAAGGTTGTGCCATCATAGAATTTTTCCTGCGCCAGCTTGGTAAAGTTCTTGACGTGATTCGGAGCCACGTCCGGGTAAAATTTGAGCACGATCTCGCCGAGCGGCGCTCCCTTGACCGCCACGTGGATCGTCGCACGCGTTTTCTCGCTCACATCGACCATGGCGTGTCCTTCCTGCTATAAATTGGTCCTACTTTCCCGGCGGTTCACCGGTCGCTTGCAACCCCTCGCTGGCCCGCTCCCAGCTTTCGCCGTCATTATCAGTACGAAAAATCCCGGCGCTGGTCCCGGCGTAGAGCGACCCGTCACCGGAGACGGCCAGGACTTGAATCGATAGCTCCGCCAGCCCCTTGTTCAACGGCACCCAACGACGCCCCCCATCGACCGTCTTGAACACCCCCCGCCCGGTCGCCACCAAGAGCCCCTTCTCGCTCGTGAGAATGCCGCGGATCGAGTCGTTCGGCAAGGCGCGGCTGATCGGGTGCCACGTCTTGCCCGCGTCGCTGCTCCGAAAGACTCCCCCGTCGAAAGTTCCCGCATAGAGCGCCTGCTCGTGATCCACGGCGAGGACGCGGATGAAATTCTCCACGAGCCCTTCATGATCCACCAGCCCGCGCGAAAGCCTGATCCATGCCGGCTCGTTCGATTTGTGGCGAAACAGGCCCTTCCCGGAGGTCCCGGCATAGAGGGTTCGATCCGCCGCCATGACCAGCGCATGCACCAGCGTCTCATCGAGGCCCTTGGTCACGGGCGCCCACCGGCTTTCCTTCTCCGGGAGGCGATACACGCCGTCTCCAGTGCCGGCATAGATGGTGCCTCTCTCGATGAGCAGGGCCTTGATCTCGAGGCGGTTGAGCCCCTCGTTGATCGCCTGCCAGCTCTTGCCCTCGTCCTTGCTGCGGAACACCCCGTGCCTGAACGTCCCGGCATAGACCGTTCCATCTTCCGCCACGGCCAAGACCAGAATAAAGCGATCCCCAAGGCCTTCATTCGAAGCCGTCCAGGATCGGCCCCGGTCCTCGCTGCGAAAAACCCCCATGCCGAACGAGCCGGCAAAGACGGTGTGCTTCTTGGAAACGGCCAGCGCCTGGATGCTGGGGGCCGGGCTGATCGGCAGTTGCTCCTCAGGCGTTCCGTGCCGTCCAGGGGAGCGCTGGGCGGCGCAGGGAGCCGCGACCGCCAGGAGCAATGCAGCCGCAATCAGTGCCTTGCCAGCCATCACTGTGCCCGCTGACCAGCCGTGCCGACCGGAACGGGACCGGCGCCGCCGACATCCGGTTCGCCTGGTGATCGTCGTCGCCCGAACAGGCGGGTTCCCAGAATCCCCACCTCATAGAGCACCATGAGGGGTATCGCCATCAACAACATGGTAAAGAGCGTCGCATCCGGCGTCACGACCGCCGACAGGATCAAGGCAACCATGATCGCATGCTTGCGATAGCAGACCAGCAAGGCCGGTGACACATACCCGACCCTGGCCAATAGCGTCAACACCAGCGGTAACTCAAACGCGAGGCCGAAAATGAGCAGGAACTTGACGTTGAAGTCCACATAGGTCCCCACCGCCAGTTGGGGCGTCAGCGCACGGTCCATCCCGAAGCTGACGAAAAATTGAATGACCAACGGCAGGATGACCAGATTGCAGAAGACCATCCCCAACGCAAAGAAACCGGCCGCCAGGCAGAATAGGGGAATGGCCCACCGCTGCTCGCGCGGGAGCAGAGCCGGCTCGATGAACTTCCAGAATTGATAAAGGATCACCGGCAGGCTCAGCACGACCCCGGCCAGCAGCGAGACCTTGACCGCCGCAAAAAGGGCCTCGGTCGGTCCGTAAAAGATCAAATCGTCCGGGAACGGCCGCTTGAACCACTCGATGAGCTCTGCAGCATAGGCGAACGTCAGAACGAAGGCGGCCGTGATCGTTGCCGCGATCACCAGCAGCCGCCGCTTGACGGTCGCCAGATGGCTTGCCAAGGGAGGTAGCACCACACTTATCGATTTGACGCCTGGGATGTCCATTTAGAATAGAAGCCGCGGCTCATCGCGCGGCGGCTCGCCCTTCGTTCTCCCGGTACAGGCGGATCAGCTCCGCCATCTTGTCCTTCTTGGCCAATTTCTCCTTCTGAATCTGTTTTTTGACCATCTCTTCCTGGGGGGTCAGCACATGCCGCTTCTGAAGCTCGCTCAACTCCGCATCAAGTCGATGATGGGACTCCTCCAGCTCACGGAACTCCATGCTCGCTTGACGCAACAGCTCCATGATCCGATTGTCGTTCAGCATCCTCCACCTCCCATTGTGTTGAGCAGAATGGCGAATGACGACGTGCCTGCCGCTGCCACAATCCACTGTGCCCCATGCGCGCGGCCCGGCTACGACCATCGTTCTGCATTCAAGGCTCCAGCAAGGCCGACTCCATCAACAGCGCGTCTTCGATCGGGTTCGTATAGTACTTCGCCCGGAGCGCCACCTGGGCAAATCCCATCCGCTCGTACAGACAGCGAGCCGCCTCGTTCGATGCACGCACTTCCAAGACCGCCCGCCGTGCTCCCCGCTCGCGCCCCACAACCAATGCATGTCGCACCAGCGCCGTCGCGAGGCCGCGCCGGCGCATCGTTGGCTCCACCGCTAAGTTCATGAGTCGTAATTCTTCAAACACCAGCCAGAACACGATATAGGCCATGATGCCGCGGGCCTCCCCGGCAGCTGTAGAACGCGCGACGGCAAAATGAGCGAAGGGATTCCCGGTGAATTCCGCTTCGAACATCTTGCGGGTCCACGGTTCCGAGAACGAACGTTGCTCAATGCAGAGGATCTGGTCAAGGTCCTCGGTCGTCGCCGGCTCGATGACCGGCCGGTCGGCTGCCAGCGTTTTCACGCGCATTGCGATGCCTCTCCCTTTCCTCTCCATCGTTTGCAAATGACGATTTGGAATTCGGGAGAAAGCGCAGCCGTTGCCATACGTCCTCTGTTGTACCAAAACAGCACCGAGGATATCATGGAAAGACGCCGCCGCGGTCGATCATGACATCCTGGCCTCCTTCAATCCAAGACCGACTTTCACCTCCGCTTCGACCCGTTGAACATAGAGAGGAGCAATCCCCCGCCCGGCTATCTCGCCACGCGCCAGCCGTTCGAGGCCGGCGAGACCGACGCTGACCGCCGAGGCAGCCAGAGCGTCCGGTGGAGCCTCACTGACCTCGAAGGATCGAGTCCCCATCAACCTCCGCAATTCATCCTGATAGATGACCCACCCTTCTCCCAGCATCACGGTCGGCCCTTGGATCGACCGGGCCAGGGACTCCAAGGAACCAACCCGTTCCTCCGTCAGACGAGTCGGCCCGGCCGCATGCTTCCAACGGTAGAAGGCCCAGTAGACTTCGCCTGCCCTGGCCTTGAGCACCGGACAGAGTGGCCGGTCTTCGGCACGCAGGTTCCAGGCCATCGCCTCCAGCGTCGGCACCGTCACAAGAGGAAGTCCCGTCACCATGCGAAACCCCATCACGGTAGCCAGACCCACGCGCAAACCCGTGAACGATCCGGGACCGATGGAGACGGCAAACCCGTCCAGAGCGGAGAGCGTCAGGCTGCTGGATTGCAAGAGCCGGTCGATCGTGGGAACGAGCCACTTGGCATGACTGAGCCCTGTCTCTTCATTGGACTGACAGAGCACGGTTGTTCCATCAAGAATCGCCACACTTTGGCGCCTGGTGGCTGTCTCAACTGCCAGGAGCTTCACGGCTGCTTCTCCTTCCGTGACCATTCTCCCCAAAGACAACTCCTAACTCTTCTGGTTTCAGCTCCTGGTTCGGAATGATTTCATGAAACGTGACCTGAAGAGTCCCCTCGCCCTGGCCGTCTTGCGAAATGATCTTAAACGGCTTCAAGATCGTGTCGGCTCCCCCTGCCTTGACCGGCAAGCTGACCGGTCGAAAGTCCTCGAGCGTGATCGTCGTCTCGACCGCTCCTGTTTCCGTCAGCCGGTCCTCTTGCACGACTTCCAGTGACCGCCGGTCAAACCACAGGCGGCGTGTGGGTCGGCTGGTCCCTGAAAGGTCCCTCGCCGCGGATGAGAACACATAAAGACGATACCGGTCCCCCTCTTCAGTCAACAGGACCTCCTCACCCTCCGCGACGGAGGCGATCCCAACAGCCCCGCCCATGGCCAAGAGACTCAACTGCAAGGGGCGTCCTACCCGCTCCATCCGCTCCAGATCGCCGACCCGCCCGGTGACCACCGGCTGTCCCGGCAGGCGCAGTCTATAGAGATCGTCCGCCAGGGCAAAGTCAAAAAGCTGGCCGCCAACCTGGTTGAATCCCTTGAGCCGGAGCCCACCAGCACGGCGATAAAACATCGCCCCTTCGACTCGCTGCGCAAAGAAAATACCAGGCCCTTTGACCTGGGCCCGGAAGAGCCCCTTCATGGTCTGGATCGCCTCTTCCCGCTCCCGCAGCAATTGGACCAGTTGTTCCGCTGTGACTTCCTGTAACGGGAACTCTTCCTGCCTGGACAGACCAGCACAGCCGGAAAGAAAAAGGAGCGCACAGGACATAAGGTACCAGGCGCCGTTTTTATTGAAATACCGCATCCAGCGCCTCCCCGACCTCCCGCACCCCCACGACTTCCATCCCCTGAACTGGATCGAGCTTTGCCAGGTTTCGCTCCGGCAACAGACAGCGCCGGAACCCCATCTTGGCCGCCTCACGGATACGCAGCTCGGCCTGGCTGACCGCCCGCACCTCTCCGCCCAGCCCCACCTCGCCCAGCAGGACCGTCCGGTGATCCACCGGCCGCTCGCGCAGGCTGGAGGTCACCGCCGTGACAATACCCAGATCGATTGCCGGTTCGTCGATGCTGATCCCTCCCACGACATTCACATAGACATCCTGCCCTGAGAGATGCAGCCCGAACCGCTTTTCCATGACGGCGAGCAGCAGAGAAACCCGATTGAGTTCCACGCCGTTTGCCATCCGTTTGGGCAGGCTGTAGCCGGTAGCCGACACCAAGGCCTGCAGCTCGACCAGGATCGGCCGGGACCCTTCCAGGCTGGAGACAACCACCGAACCGGTACTCTTTTCCGGCCGCTCGGCGAGGAACAGCTCGGAGGGGTTGCTGACCTCGTCCAGCCCCGTATCCTTCATCTCAAAAACCCCGATCTCGTTCGTGGATCCGAATCTGTTTTTCACCGCACGCAGGATCCGATAGGCATGGCCCTTGTCTCCCTCAAAGTACAGAACCGTGTCCACGATATGCTCGAGGAGACGAGGGCCGGCGATGGCCCCCTCTTTCGTCACGTGACCGATGATGAAGACCGGCACCCCGCTCCGCTTCGCAAACCCCATGAGCTGACCTGCCACTTCCTGCACCTGGCTGAGACTGCCGGGGGCCGATGTCATCTGATCCGTGTAGACGGTTTGAATGGAATCCACGACCATGGCGGCGGGCTGCAGCTCTTGGACGGTCTTGAAGATCTCTTCGAGAGAAGTTTCGGCCAGGACATAGAGGCCGGCATCGTAGACCCCGAGTCTCTGCCCCCGCATCTTGATCTGGCGGGGCGACTCTTCCCCTGACACGTAGAGAACTTTGTCGTCTCCCAAGCCCAGCCTGGGCAAGGTCTGAAGGAGCAGCGTGGTCTTTCCAATGCCGGGGTCGCCTCCGATGAGAATTACCGAGCCGGGCACGACCCCGCCGCCCAGCACCCGGTCGAACTCACCAATGTCCGTCTTGAGGCGGTTCTCCCCCACCGCTTCGATCGCATCGATGGGGGTCGCCTTGGAAGCAGCCAGACGGGCCACCACCGGCCGTCCCTTTCCGGGAGCCGCAATCCGTTCTTCTTTGAGGCTATTCCAACTGCCGCAATCGGGGCACCGTCCCAGCCACCGGGGAGTCTGGTGGCCGCAGGCCTGGCAGAAAAAACTGGTCTTGGCTCGCACGGTCGGAGCCTCTTCCTCACTCAGAGCTGCACAGCCGAATAACAAGAAGTCTTCGCATCTTAAAGGAACGGGCTACAAAATACAAAGAGCCCTGCCTAGCCCGCATTATTCATGAACGCTTCTGCTGGGCACCCATTGCATTCCTGGAGCAATGGGTCCCCGGGATACGCCGCACCAGCCTGCACGCGGGGTTCGCAGCTTGCAGGCGGGCGGGCTCGCCGCTTCGATCCTCAACGTCCTGTTCAAGGACGCCTTGGACCCGCGCGGCTCCGCGCGCCCGTCTCGCAGGCGTCTGCGCGATTTCGCCACGAACCGCCATAAATAATGCGGGCTAGGACTGCAGCTTCTTGCGGACCTCTTTCCAGTCCTTGGCCACCTGGGCTTTGGGGGGCACGTCTTCATCCTTGGTCGTTGCGGGAAGAATCACGACCCCGATCCGAAGATCAACCAACGTCTCGGCAAACTCTCGCGTCCGCCCCACGCCGGCCTTGAGGTTGTCCCACCCTTCAGCTTTCATGCGATCGACCAGCTCAACCACGGGGGTTCGGCCGGGACGCACCGTTGCCAGCAGGCCGGCGGGAAAGCGATGGCTCCTGAGCCACTCCCGGGCCTCTTCCTCCATGCCCATCTCGTTTCGATCGGAGCGGGCCAGATAGATGACATTGAAATAGTAATCCGTGAGACGCTTGACTTCTTCGGCCGCATCGGGCGCCGGAGCCTGCTGTTCCTGACGCCCGATCTCAATCGGCAAGGAGGGAAACGGGATCAGAGGAGCCTTCGATCCCTCCGCCAGGGCGTCCATGTCCACCAGAAGAATGGGGCGCCGACGTTCCCAACAAGCCAGCGTCGCCCGAGCCTCGGCGCTTTCGACTCGCTTGGTGGACACCAGCTTGACCGTAATCGCGTGATTGCCTCGCATACGGGGGGCATGTTCGAGAAACGCCCGGCCGTCTCCCCCGGTCATAGCGGTGCCCGCTGGCCTGCCCGCGATCATGAACTCAAGCTGCTCGCCGCCCAGACCGGCTTGTCCCAGAAGGCCGCTGCGGACCAGCCGTGCCTCGATCCTCACCGGCCGACCGGGTACGGTCAACGCATCTTTCACCGAGAGGCGGCCGGCAAGTTGTTCGGTATGGCCGATACCGTTCCAGGCCGGCCAGGCACTCACCGTGAACCACAAGCCGCCCGCCCACAACAGGGTCCGGATGCTAACCACGACGAGCTGTTGAGCGTCCCTCCACATCCGACAATACCTCATCTAAAATGTCGAGCGCCACATCGGCCTCCTTCCTGGTCACCATCAGCGGAGGCACGATCCGAATCACGTTCTGGCCGGCTCCGAGCAGGAGCAGCCCCTTGCGGAAGCATCGCTGGATGACCTCGTTCCGCTCCTGCACCGCCATCTCTTTCGTCTCCCGGTCGCGCACGCACTCCAGCCCGATCATCAGTCCTATGCCGCGGACATCTCCGATCAGCCGATGACGGGTTTTGAACTGCTCCAGTTCACGGCGCACATACTTCCCGACCGTCGCGGCATTGGCCACGAGCTTCTTCTCGAGCAGGTCGATCGTCGCCAACGCCGCCTCGCAGGCCACCGGATTACCGCCGAACGTATTGGCATGGGCCCCGGCTTGCCAGCTCATCACCTCGGCCGAGGCAACGGTCGCTCCCATCGGGAGGCCCGAGGCGATGCCCTTCCCGACCGCTAGAATGTCCGGCTCCACGCCCCAATGTTCGATGGCGAACATTTTGCCGGTCCGCCCCATGCCCGTCTGCACCTCATCCACGACATAGAGGATGCCGAACTCGCGAGCTAGGCTGGCCACCATCGGATGGAACTCCTGGGGTGGCACGATTACACCCCCTTCCCCCTGGATCGGCTCCACGACAATGGCCGCCACGTCTTCAGGCGGGACAAGGCTCTTGAAGTAGACATCCCGGATCACAGCGACGCAGTGCATCTTGCAGGAGGGGTAGGTTAGGCCATAGGGGCAGCGGTAGCAGTTGGCATAGGGCACATGGGTGACTCCGGGAATCAGCGGCGAGAAATGCCGGCGCTGAACGGCCTTGCTGCCTGTCAAGGACAGGGCGCCCATCGTTCGCCCGTGAAACGCGCCCTGAAACGCGATGGTCAGCGGCCGTCTGGTCCTGTGGCGGGCCAGCTTGAACGCCGCCTCCACGGCCTCGGTGCCGGAATTACCGAAGAAGGTGCGTTTGGGACCTTTGCCCGGCGTAATACGCCCCATCGCCTCCGCCAGCTTTACCTGGGCCGGATAATAGAAATCCGTTCCGGACATGTGAATAAACCGCGCCGCCTGGCTCCTGATCGCGTTCACCACCAGGGGATGGGCGTGGCCCGTCGCCACCACCGCGATCCCGGCCGTGAAGTCCAGGTACCGGTTGCCGTCCACATCTACCACCGTGCTCCCCCGCGCCTGTTCGACAACCAGCGGATAGATGCGTGTCGCGGACTGGGAGAGCGTCGCCTGGTCCCGACGGACCCAGGCCCTGGCCTTAGGACCTGGAGGAGAGGTGCGGATGAAGGGAACCTTGCGTATCGAGCGGCTTGGGGAAATGGAAGAGGAACGCTTACCTGCTGGTCGTCTGGCCACTATCATGCCTCCCTGGCGAGTGACCGTCGATCCGAGGACCGAGGCACGGACTATCGCCTCAGGACCATCACATGAGATCCATCACATTAATCCGTGTCCCCGTTTCGCGATGGAATAGGCATCGAAGGCCGAAACGATAGCCAGGCTCAGGTACAGCAGCTCGGCCGGCGGCCAGATGGATCGCGCAATGATCAGCAACGCCAAGCCGAAGGCAAGGACGGCATAGCCCCGTTTCTCACCCAAGTACAGATGCCCCATTCCTGCCACCAAGGAAAGCGAGGCGGCTCTCAGCCCGTGCCATGTCTTCTCGCGATTATCCACGGATTCGTCCTTCGTCGAATGTGACGCGTCGTGCACAAAGCCCTCCACGATAGACGCTTCACGTTTTAAACGCAGCCAGGACTTCCTCGACGTGTCCGTCCACTTTTACCTTGCGGAAGATCGCCTTCACGATGCCCTTTTCATCGATCACAAACGTGCTGCGCTCGATGCCCCAGTACTTCTTCCCGTACATGTTCTTTTCCTTGTAGACGCCGAAGGCCTTCGACACAGTCGCATCCTCGTCACACAGCAGAGGAAACGGAAGACGGTACTTGGCGATAAATTGTCGGTGTGCCTCCGGCCCGTCCAGACTGATGCCCAAAACCACCGCGCCCGCTTTTTGGAGACGCGCGATGGAATCTCGAAAATCACAGGCTTCTTTCGTACAGCCCGGCGTATTGTCCTTGGGATAGAAGTACAGCGCCACGCGCTTGCCCTTAAAGTTTTTCAGGTTCACGATCTTCCCTGTTTCGTCCGGCAAAGAAAACTCAGGGGCTTGTTTTCCCATCGACACCTCAGTTCCCATGGTCATCCTCCTCTCGGCAGCCATCATGGTACCCAGCTTTGACCGTTGCAAGCAAGCGGTCTCCATTTATCCTCCAATGACTAGTACGGGAGGACCGGGATGGGATGTACAGACGCGGCTGAACGCGTGGACTTTCGGTAGGCTCATGGACCGATGCCGAGGAATCGCTGGTTGGCTGGTGATCAAGGAGCCAAGGACAGAAGCCACCTAGGAACCATCGCCACGGGGCACCGGCTCAGCGCCCTTGCCCAATTCTGCCTACTTGAGAGCGCCCCTCATACTCTTTGATTTTCTTCTTATTGGTCGGCTCCGGATCGCTGTAGGGGCGTAAGGCGGGCGAGTCCCAGATCACTTTGTTGCCCGGTTCCAGATTGGCCGCTTCGATGAAATGCCCGCGTGCTTCATCCGTTTCCCCCAGGGCAAAGAGTGCCAGGCCCAGGTTGTAATGAGCCGCTCCGGACTGTGGCGCCCCGGCTACCGCCTGTGAAAAATGGGTCCTGGCGTCTTCGTAGAGACCGCTTTTATATTCTCTGGTCCCCTGGTCGGTTGCCTGGATGACCTGCTTGGTGGAAGCCAGGCTGACCGGCAAGGGCATGCGCGGCACCGGCTTTTCCGGCGCTGCACAGCCGGGCAGCCAGCACAAGAGGCAAGCGGTGAGCAATGTGGTGAAGGATTTCATGGCTTCCTCAAATCACAAATGAACGGTTCAATGACCCGGCTTCTTGCGCTTGCGAAGCTCTTCCTCAACCGTCTTGCGGTACAGCACCTCCCACTCCTGACTCCCCTCGGCAATCGGACGCGAATAAGAGGACAGTTTCGCTCGAACGGCCCGGTCAATGTCCTCCTCCTGAGCCAGCTCCGAGGCGAGCACCCGCTTGATCTCGCGGAGGGTATGGGCTTCATCACCTGTGAGCCTGGCCCCTGATCCCTTCTTCAAGCAGGCCAGAATAACGTGCGCCAGATGCGTGACTTTGTCGTCGCTGAGCAGCATCTTTCACTACCGTTATTCGTCATCCGTCACTCGTCAATCGGCCTGGAAAGCCTTTTCTTCCAGCTCACGACGAATAACGGATGACGAGTAACGTCTTAGAGCACAAGTCCGCGTTCTCGCACGAGCTTGCTCTTGATCATGGTGAACATTTTCTGATAATCCACGTGCCCCTTTACAATGTCCGCCTCGTAGGCTTTCATCAGATTGCGGATCTCCGCGTTCAGTCGATCCTCCACCAGCAACTCATCCATGATCGTCTGGTCGAGCGCTTCGACCAGCTTCTGCCCGGGGCCCTGCACCTCCAGATAGCCCTCGCCCTGCAGGCGAGCGACCAGCGAGGCGGCCATGTGGCTGACCCGTTCTTTCGACAACTTCATGGTATAGCCCGCGTTCCGTCCTCAATTTTTTCCACTCGAATTTTCGTTGCGTCCAGAGCCTGCCGCAGGACCGTGGCATCTCCCACGATGCGTCCGACGACATTCACGCGATCCGCCGGGACCGGATCAACTCCGAGGCTCATCGGCGTCCTGCCGAAAAAGATCGCCAGCACCTCTCCAGCGCCCCAGAAAGCCACGTCCCCCACCTTCACCTGCGTGGTGGCCGTTTCCCGATGGTCTTTCACACCGGAAATTTTGAAATAGAACTCTTCGCCCCAGGTGTTGATGGGAGCCTCAATCGGCAAGGCTGCGTAAACCGCATCGGCGGTCTTGGTCGCCTTCAACTCCGCTTCCAACCTCACTCCCCCCACCGAGATTCTGATCCGTCTGGTTCCGTTTCCCATCATCGGTTACTCTGGGCTCTCACTTTTCAGCCGGTTATGGCACAACTGGTTTCCACCTCGCCGGCGTCTTCGCGCAATCACAGCGGAATTTAGCTTGTTTACCGCTTGAAATCAAGGCTAGAATCCCTGTCGAATCGACTGGATCGGCGACGCGCACCTGGCGGTTCTATGATCGAAGCCACATTTGTGCTGCTCAAGGGCATCGGTGAATCGACAGAGCGGCGTCTCTGGGCGAGCGGGGTCGAGAACTGGCGCGCATTCCTGGGATGCGACCGGATTCCCGGCATTTCGCCCCTGCGGAAACAGGCCTACAACCGCGACCTCCTCGCCGCCATGCACCATCTGCAGGAAGGCCAGGCGCAACATTTCTCGCGCTGCCTGAAGCCTCGCGACCATTGGCGCCTGTTTGAGACATTTCGGTCGTCCACCGTCTTCCTGGACATCGAAACCACCGGCGATCCCGCCCCCCAGGGCGACGTCACCGTAGTGGGGCTCTATGCCAACGGCCGGATGACCAGTCTCGTGCTGGGCCAATCCTTGTCGACAGAGCGTTTACAACGAGAACTTGCTCACTACAATCTCGTCGTCACTTTTTTCGGGAGTGTCTTCGACCTGCCCTACCTGCGCGCGAAGTTTCCCGAGTTGGTTCTGGATTGTCCGCATTTTGACCTCTGCTTCGCAGCCAGGCGCCTTGGCCTCGGCGGAGGGCTCAAGCGGATCGAGTCGGAACTTGGTATCCACAGACAGGCCGACCTCCAGGGAATTGATGGATGGGAAGCGGTCAGGCTGTGGCAGCGGTGGCGTCGGGGACAGACAGAGGCGCTCGATCTCCTCCTGCGATACAACGACGCGGACACCAGAAACCTTGAGCCGCTGGCTGAGATTCTGTACAGCCGGCTGAGGGCCCATTGCCGATCAATGAACGGAGAGCTGTGAGCCAGGAAAACAGGGAACACGTCCCTGCCAGCCGCGTGGTCTGGCGGGGAACCGGGAAAACTCACAAGGGCCTCGTCCGATCGACCAATCAGGATGCCTTCGCCGCTCTGGACCAGTTCAACCTCTGGATCGTAGCCGATGGGATGGGCGGCCATGCGGGAGGGGATGTGGCCAGCCGCACGGCGGTGGAGACGCTTTCCTCCTGGGGACCTGCGATCGCCCAGCTAGACAAGACCGGCCACTTGAATGTTCCTCCTCAAGGGAAGCGCGCAAAGACCCTGCGCGACGCGATCCAGACGGCGAATGAGGCCATCCGCCAGCAAGCGCTGACTCAGCCTCAACTCGCAAACATGGGCACCACCCTGGTGGTCGTGCAGATTGCCCCCGGGCTTTCCGACGACGCATTTGCCTCAGCCATAATCGCCCATGTCGGCGACAGCCGTGCCTACTTGCTGCGCGAGCGTGTTTTGACCCAACTCACGCAGGACCATTCCTGGGTGGAGGAAAAGATCAAGCAGGGGGTGCTTTCGCCACAGGATGCGCTGGCCCACCCCTTGCGGAGTGTGTTGACCCGAGCCCTTGGGACCGAAGCAGCCGTTGAGCCGGATCTTTCCTCCTATCCGCTCCAACGAGGCGACCGGATCCTCCTCTGTACCGATGGGGTGACCAAGATGCTGAGCGACGGTGAGATCGCCGAAACGCTCCTCCGTGCCGGCCCTTCCGCTGAAGCTGCCTGCGACGCGCTCATTGCCGAAGCCAATCGACGGGGCGGTCAAGATAACTCCACGGTTCTCCTTGTACAGGCAGAACCGCTGTAGTTTCCCCCATCGGGAAGAAGACTGCTTTCTCAGGCTAGCCTGTACAAAATTGTACAGTCCTCTACCTCTCTGGTTCACGACTTATCAACAGGCATATCTACTTGAATTTCAATTTGAATTTATTATTGACTACCACTAGCGTCCGACAGGTTTCGTGGCCATCAGCTTCAACACAAGGCCTGGCGCGAGCTTCATGATGTCTCCCTGTGTGAACGATTTGAACGGCGAACGACGAATCGGGCAGGCGCCCCGGATATTACCGGGAGTGACCTCGCCCCCTTAAACGGGTCCAGATCCTATGGGAGGGTTGGGCCGAAAGGAGGGCTGCATGCCGCGTCTGCGTCACACCGTCGAACAGATTCTCGCGCCAAATGGCGTGAAGCCGAAGTCGCCCTGAGTAAGGGCACGGATGATGCTTCCCTTCCGGGCACCGGCCGAGGTGAGCCAGATTATCCTGTACCACCATGAGGCCTTCGACGGCTCCGGCTATCCGCACGGGCTGCAGGGAGAAGGCATCCCGCTGCTGGCGCGCATCGTGTCAATGGTCCAGACCTTCGACCACCTCGTCGCCGGCCGGCCGGCTCTCCCGGCGCTCTCGATGGAGGAAGCGGGCAAGCAGATCCGCCGCGAGGCCGGCACGCGTTATGACCCGATCCTCGCTGAACTCTTCTCCAGCCTGATCGGTGAGCGCAAGGTTCCATGTCCCCCCCCTTGGCGCTGGCGGCCAAGTCAGCGGCCATGCCACAATCCTGAGACCGGCGGGCGCCTTTCTCGCTTCAGCGCTCACGCTCGGCCTCCCCGATCATCTCTGCTGCAGTCTGACGCACGGCTTTCGTAATCGCCAGCCCTCCCAGCATGCGCGCGATTTCTTCTTCCCGACCGACTCGATCGAGCTTCCGCGCATGAGTGACCGTCCGCTTCTTCGCCACCGATTTCTCGATCGCAAAGTGCGTCCCAGCCTGAGAAGCAATTTGCGGGAGATGCGTAATGCAAAACACTTGATGGTAACGGCCCAGGGCCCGCAGCCTCCGCCCCATCACCGCCGCCACGGCTCCGCCGATACCTGCATCCACCTCGTCGAAAATCAAGACGGGCACGCGATCGGTTTCGGCCAGCACCGTCTTCATCGCCAGCATCACGCGCGACAACTCCCCTCCCGACACGACGCGAGCCAGCGGCAGAAGCGGCTCTCCCTGATTGGCCGAGAAGAGATACTCCACTCGATCTCGCCCGGTCGGCCCGAGGGCTTCGTCACCCTTTCCCGATATCACCGTGATGTTCAGCCTGGTGCGGTCCATGCGCAGGCCTATCAACTCTTCCTGGACCCTCGCGTCCATCTTAGCCGCAGCCTTGACCCGGCCGGCTGAGAGCTGTGTGGCCAGGGCTTCCACGCAGGCATACTCTCGAGAGACCAATTCACGCAACTCAGTCAGGTGCGCCTCGCTCGAGTCGAGCGCCTCGATCTCCCGTTTGAGCTCTTGCATTCGCGCCAGCATGGATGCTTCGCTCCCGCCGTATTTCTTTTTCAGCCGCAGCAGGTGGTCTAACCGCTCCTCAAGCCGAGCCAGCCGGGCTGGATCATGGTCCAACCCATCCCGATAAATCCGACAACGCTGCGCCAGCTCTCGTAACTGGACTGTAGCCCCCTCGCAGAGTTCCATCCATTCTCCTGCGCTCGGGTCGATGGTCCCCAGTTCACGCAGGCGATCGTGGACAGCCCCTAGATGGCTCAGCGCCGAGGCATCGGCTCCATAGACAAGCTCATAGGTCTCTTCGGCCAACTGGCCCAGCCGCTGGGCATGGCTCAACCGGCTGCGCTCAGCGATGAGACCCTCCTCCTCCCCGGGTCGAAGGTCTGCCTCCTCCAACTCCCGGTACTGAAAGCGGAGAAACTCCTCGCGCTCATTGCGCTCCGAGACCGTCCGGACGGCCTCCTCCAAGTCCCGCTGCCTGGCCTGCCACTGTTCGTACGCGGCGAGATAGGCCCGTCGCAGATCTTTGAGGTGTCCAAACGCATCCAGGGCATCGCACTGCGCCTGCGCGGAGAGGAGGGATTGCTGCTCATGCTGGCCGTGGATATCAATCAGCGTCCCGGCCAGGACCTGGACCAGGTTGAGCGGAGTGAGGTTGCCGTTCACGTAGGTGCGGTTGCGGCCGGTGCGCGAGAGGATGCGGCGGATGATGAGATCCGTCTCCTGCGGAGTCAGCAGACCCTGCTCACGGAGGCTGTCCGTCAAGGGACCGTTCGGAGGCAGTGAGAAGGACGCCTCCAACACCGCTTCATCGGCATCGGACCTGATCTGGTCCGCCGAGGCGCGTCCCCCCACCAGCAGGGCAATGGCATCCACCAGGATAGATTTGCCGGCGCCGGTCTCGCCGGTCAGAACCTGGAACCCGTCCGTGAATTCAAGGCTCAGGTGATCGATGACCGCGAAGTTGGAAATGCGCAGCTCGGTGAGCACGTTAGAAGAAATGATGAATGCGCGAGACCCATTGCATTCCGGGAGCAATGGGTGCCCCCGAACGCTGAATGAAGAACGAACGTCTCAGCCTTCCCCATTCAGCATTCATCACTCAGCGTTCATCATTGTTTTTCAGGCGGTGGGGGAAGGCTGGGTCAACAGGGAATCGATCACTTCTTTGAATTGGCGCTTGGGCCTGGCACCGACAAGTTTTTCTACCACCTGGCCGTTCTTGAAAAACAGGATGGTCGGAATGCTCATCACCTGATACCGACCGGCGATTTCCGGATTCTCATCCGTATTCAGCTTCATGACGCGGAGCTTGCCTGCGTATTCCGTCGCCAACTCTTCCACGATGGGCGCCACCATCTGGCAAGGCCCGCACCAAACGGCCCAAAAATCCACCATCACGAGACCCAGCGCCTTCATCACTTCGACATCCCAACTGCTCTCTTCCACTTTTACAGCCTGTCCACCCACAGGATTGCCTCCATACCAACCTTCGGTTGAACCGCCATACCAAACTTCGTTTAAACCGCCCCCTTCGATCACATGGGGACGGAGAGGTCTTTTGCCACTAGTGCGCCTCGATCAAATCGCAGCGGATAGTTACTTTGCCTCCAGCAGACTGAGATTCTTCGGTTGAATCTCCTTAACAGCAAGATCGGACCATCCGCTCGAAAAGCGCGGTCATCGTATCCTACCCTCCGTGAAACTGTCAACCGGCCGAGGAGCCGCGTTCTGTTCACAGCCTGCTCACTTACCAGCCCCATTCACCCGGCACTCCCTCCCACCAGCCATCCGGCTTGGCTTTCCGCCAAGCAGCCTGCTGCACCCACAGACGTTCGGCAGCGGCTTTGTCCAGCTTGGTCGCCATAGCGGCGCTGATGTCAGCCTGTCGCTGGACGCTTCCCTGGAGGATTTCTTTGGCAATCCTCGCCAAGACATCCGGCGGGTCTGTCAGATCCTGTGGGCCTCCGGTCGCCAGGTTGAGGTACAGGTGCTCGACCGCCACCCACCGATCGGCCTTCGCCAGCGAGTCCAAATAGCCGTCGATGGCATGGTACACGTAGGTCAGGTACACATAGCTCTCAACAGACGGGGCTTCATTCACCTCCCGCTGGGAGGCCTCGAGCGCGCGCCGGTAGTCCCCGGCAGCCAAGTACACCTTGGCCCGCTTGAGGTGATCGCGCGCCTTCTCGGAAGAAGCCTGCGCCGGGCCGGCCGGCAGCAGGGAAAAGCCGAACAAAATGACCGCCAGTGCCAGCGCGTGGCAACAGTGTCTGCGGAATCGGCTCATGGAGCACCTCCATACCAAGCTTGCTTGAACCCAGGCACCCGCTGCATTCTGCAGAGCAACGGACGCCCAACGGGTGAAACGATCAAAGGCGGGCGGAGAAACGTTTTGCCCCAGTGACCCTCACACGCCACTACCTGGCCGTGCCCGGTGCGGCCTGAGTCGCTGTAGCTGAGGTGGATGTGCGTCTGGTAGGCGACGTCGGCCAGGGCAGGCCCTTCTCGTCTTTCAACAGAGGATTCAAGATTTTCTTCATCAATTCGGTCCCGTCAGCCTCGGTAAACCCTATGCCCGTTAAACTGACCAGGAAGTTGACCTGCGTCCGGTCGGGGAACTTGATGTAATAAAGCCCAAACGACCAGCACCGGCACGGATTCTGATACACGCCGACGAGGTCCGTTTCAGAACTCGTGCCGCTTTTCACGTCGTAGTAGGATCGTCCGCCGATGGTGATCCCATAGGGAAGCCGCACCGCTCCCGTCGCGGTCGCGAACTGGACCGTCTCGGTCGGGGCAAAGACTTCGTTGAAGGAAATCGGATTCCAAATGTCGCCGCGCCGCACGCGGTTTCCGTCCTTCGTGAACCGTTGCCCCACTTCGATGTACCATTGGTCCTTCCGCTGGTACCGAACATCCGTATTCCACTGACTAAAATTGCCGCGATAGGGATCAAAAAAGGCATCGACCGTGAGCGACAGCGGGTCCTTGCCGGGAACCACCCCGACCGTGTCACCGACGACCGCACGAACCCAGAGATCGGAAAATTTCTTGCCCTGAACCGCCGTCATCGTCGGCTGGAGCTTCTGGGTCGTGCCGCCGAACAGGGTACTGGGAGTAAAGGACCGGGCCTGGGTCTGGACGCTGCCTGGGTGGTAACTCTGGGCCAGGGTCAGGTCCAGCCAGTTGCGTGCCGCCCCCTGCCCGCCCAGCTCCAGCAGGCGGCTCCTGACCGAGTAGGTCACCAGGTTTTTCTTGGTCAGGTCATCCACCGCATCGACTTGCACAATCTGCGACTGGTCGGTGGGTGGGACATACTCGTAGATCACGTCCGGCTCGATGGTATGGAGCAGGCGCCCGCCTCCTTCCCGGTTGAACTGGCGGGTCAAGCGAGAGGTCGCATCCAGGCTGGCCCAGAAGGTTCCTCGATGCACGGGCTTGTCCGTGCTCACCCCACGGGAATAGGCAACCTCCCTCAAGTTCAGGCGCGGGGTCAGGCCGACCACGTGACCGATATCCAGTACATCTGTGGAGAAGGTCGGCATCAGGTCCACTCGGCTGAGTCCAAATTCCTTCTCCCTCGTGAAGTAGACGAAGGTCGATTCCATGCCGGCCAACACCGGACCGCCGAAGGGTGCGACGTTGACCAGATTGTGTCCGATCTCCGGAAGACGTTGAAAAGTGTTCTTTCCTCCCACACCGAGTGGTTGGAGGTACTGCGCCAGCAGGTAGAGGTTGCCGCCCGCGAACCGCTGATTGATATTGAAATCGGATTCCTGGCTGGGCGACGCACGCAGCGCACCGGAGTTGCTGAGGTTGTTGTAGTAGGTCCGGTCGCTCAAGAGATTGGCCTTGACACGGATCGAGAGATCGGGTGTGACTTCCTGCGTATGGGAGCTGATCAACAGCGCGCGGTTGGTGTGCGTCACGTTGTCTTTGATAAAGGTGGCCAGCCACTGACCCTTCGAATGGCGGTCCAGAATATAGCGATACGCCAAGTCGCCTCCATACCCCCGTTGGCTCAGATAATCCGGTGTGATCATGACATCCTGGCTCGGCGTCACCGCCCAGAAGAACGCCTGCCGGTAGTGGGCCCCGAACTTGGTGTCATACCCGTAATCCGGGAACAAGAACCCCGTTTTCCTCGCCGTCTGGATGGGGTAGGCGATGGAGGGCAGCGGCACCAGCGGGAAATCGTTCACGCAAAACCACAGGTCTTTGGCATAGAGGCGCTCGCCTGCCTTGAGATCCATATCCTTGAACGTGAAACGCCAGGCCGGGATCTCTCCTTGCTTCGCATCGCAGTTGGTAAACGAGCCTTCCTTGGCTCGGAAGTGATCCTCAGAAAACCGCTGGATCAGTCGCCCCGTCACCAAGGTGTTCGACTCTTTCATATAGAGAGTCCCGTTGGCGACCAGCCCCGCGTCGGTATTGACGTCCAGCTCAAAGCGATCGGCCCAGAGATCCGACGTAGGATCCTTCAGGTGGGCCTGGCCGGTCGCAACCAGGGTGCCGGACAGCATGAACAGCGTGACCTTGTCCGCCGTCAGCCGCAGCGGTCCTTGCACCACCACGACTGAGCCGGTCGCCTCATAGACCTCGGTGGTCTTGAGATACTCGATATGGTCCGCCGTCAACTCGATCGGCTGGGACGAGGCGGAAGCCGAGAGGGTTTTTTTAGGCACGGACTTTGGGGGCTCGGCCGGTTTCGTTTCAGTCGGAGCGGAAAGGGCCGGGGAGAGAGACGTCGCGAAACAGAGGAAGAGGACGACCGGCCATCGGAGCTGAGACAGGCGATCTACCGACCAGCGGCGACGGCCCATCTCAACCCCTGATGGGAGACAGTCCGCACCCGCGCAGGAGAGCCTTCATTTCACCCACCAGCACTAGGGAGCCGGTCACGCAGATCAGATCCTCGGAGGACGCCAGCCGCCTGGCCAGAGCCAGTGCCTCGGCTGGATGAGGCACGGTCTGCGCGAAGCCGGCTTTCTCGTCCAACGCGGCCGCCAGTTCCTCCACGGAAGCGGCGCGTGGGATCGATGCCTGTGTCAACACCAGATCATCAGCCAGCGGCAGGAGCAGTCGTAAGAACTCCGCGCGGTCCTTATCCCGCATCATGCCGACGACAAGAATGACGCGGGAGACCGGATGGGCCTGGCGATACGACGCAAGATAGGCAGCCACAGCCTCGGCCGCCGCGGGATTATGAGCCCCGTCCAGCAACAGCGTCGGGTGCCGCTCGACCACCTCCAGCCGGCCGGCCCACTGAGTGGCCAGGAGGCCGCCTCGGATCGCCTGCTCGGAAGCCGGCAATCCCAGATCGGAAGCCAGCTCTAAGACAGCCAGTGCGCAAGCGGCGTTGTCGAGCTGGTGAAGGCCGGCCAGCGGGGAGGACAGGTCGCGATAGGGCCGCCGCAACCCTTCATAGTTGAACCCCGCCAGGGGGTCGCCGACGGCCCGGAAGTCACGGGCCAACCGGAAGACCGGCGCGCCGCGGTCCGCCGCAACGTGTTCGACGACCTCGGCCGCCTCCGCAGACAGGCGTCCGGCGACGACTGGTACACCGCGCTTGATGATGCCGGCCTTTTCAAACGCGATCGCGCCGACGCTGTCGCCGAGGTGGTCCTGATGGTCCAGCGCGACGTTCGTAATCACCGACAGCATCGGCCGCACTGTATTCGTCGCGTCAAAGCGTCCCCCCAGCCCCACCTCGATGACCGCCACGTCCACCTTGGTTTCGGCAAAATACTGAAAGGCCAACGCAGTGGTGAATTCAAAAAACGTCGGAAGGATCTCCTGCCCCATCGTATCGTGCAGAGTAGTGCGCAGGCGCTCCGTAAGCTGGACCACCGAATCGTCCGGGATCGGATCGCCGTTGATCTGGATCCGCTCTCGAAAATCGACCAGATGCGGGGACGTGTACAGCCCGACCCGGTAGCCGGCCGACTGCAGCATCGCGGCCGCCATCGCAGCCGTGGAGCCCTTGCCGTTCGTCCCCCCGATGTGGATGGTGCGGTAACAGTCCTGCGGATTCCCCAGCCGACCGAGCAGCGTCTGAATGGGTTCCAGGCCCAGCTTGACCCCGTGTTTCTGGAGACCCTGCAGGAATTCCAAAGCAGCTGGATAGAACATGGGTCAGGCCGCACGCCGGCGGCGGTCACAAGTGGTTGAGGAGCGTGCTCAAGGTCTCCTTGAGGCGCTTGCGCTCCACGATCATGTCGATCATGCCGTGGTCCAGCAGGAACTCGGCCCGCTGAAACTCGTCCGGCAGTTGCTGCTTGATCGTTTGCTCGATCACGCGGGGCCCTGCGAAACCGATCAGCGCCTTGGGCTCCGCAATGACTACGTCTCCCAGCATGGCCATGCTGGCCGTGACCCCGCCGAACGTTGGGTCGGCCAGAATACAGATGAACGGTACCCGCGCCTCCCCCAGTCGGGCGACCGAGGCGGACGTCCTGGCCATCTGCATCAGCGACAGGATGCCTTCCTGCATCCGAGCTCCGCCGGAAGCCGTGACCAGCACGAACGGGATCTTGGCAGCCAGGGCGCGCTCGGCCGCGCGGCAGAGCTTCTCGCCTACCACGGAGCCCATACTGCCCCCCATAAAGCTGAAATCAAAGACTCCCAGCACGATCCGGCGGCCATTGACAGCCGCTTCGCCGATCACGATGGCGTCTTTCCGCCCCGTCCGCTCCTGCTGAGCCTTCAAGCGATCTCGGTAGGAGCGGGTGTCGGTGAAAGACAAGGGATCCCGCGCCTCCACCTCCGCATCCCATTCTCGGAAGGTTCCCAGGTCCGCCAAGAGAGCAATCCGCTCCGTGACCGAAATGGGGAAATGGTAATCGCACTTGGGGCAGACCTTGTTGTTGCGGTCCACTTCCTTGCGGTAGACGATCTCCCGGCAATGGCTGCACTTGAGCCACATGCCCTCGACCATCTTTGAACGCTTGGTGCTTTCTGAGCCTACGGACGATTCCTTCTTGAACCAGGCCATGTCTTCAGAATTGAGTGCTTGGGTGATCTGGTGATTGGGTGATTAAGCGGACAGCTCGATGGAGCCCTCTTGCAATCACAAAATCTCAATCACAAAATCGCTAAATGTGAATTTCCTGCCCTTCTTCCAGAACGGTCAAGTGAGGAATCTTCAAGCGAGCGAGTTGCTGCTGGATGTTCTGTCGAAACCGAGGTTTGAGGTGGTACACATAGACCGGCAGATCAGGCCGGCCGATCTTCTGGAACTCACGCCCGAACAAGGCCGGTGTCAGGTGCTTGCTTGCCCGGGCCAGATCCTCCATTTCATCCGGGAAGGAGGTCTCGATGAAGGCCGCCTTGAGCGACGGCTCGCGCGCCGCCACCCGCCAGATTTCCTCGGTCGTGAAGGTATCTCCGCTATACAGGACAGACGCGGAGCCTTCGCGAATCAAAAACCCCACGGTCGGCACCAGATGGTTCACGGGGATTGGGAGCACCCGCAGGCCGGAGATCTCCGCCTCCTTACCGATGTCCAGAGGCTGCAGTGAGAACACGGGGTTCTGCGGATTGGGCAACTGCAGAAAGTCCGGATAGACCTGATCGTTAAAAATATGCTGCTTCAGCCCGCCCAGCACTTCCGGAGTCCCGGTCAATACAACGGGGGCGACCGTGTCGTCCACCAGGTTGTCCGCCAGCATCGGCAGCCCTTTGATGTGGTCGAAGTGCAGGTGCGTGAGCAGGACGTGCCGAATCCGCTTCTGCTCCGCCAGATGCAGCGCGGCCCCGATGGTTCCTGCGTCCACCATCACGGTCTCGTTGACGAGGAACCCGCAGGTTCGACATTGATAGGGCCCCTGGGCCCCGCCGATGAGCGAATCGGACCCGTGGCACCCCAAAACCCGGATCTTCACCTAATTCTTTCCACCGCTTTTTTATATTGTCATCATTTCAAGCCATTCCGCCTTCGAAAAGCGGGGGCAGAATAGCACATTTCTTCGAGATTTGGCATGAAGAATCAAGAAATCAGCAGCCCCGGCTGTTGCGCAGACGGCGCGCGCCGCTTCGCCGCTGAAAAAGACGCGCGGACGTTAAAAAAGTCCTTCGCCGAGGCCGATACGAACCATCATGGCCAGCCCCAAACCAATGCTCCCCAGGCTTGCCAGTCCTTGCACCGTCAGTTGAGCGTGCCGTCCGAGCGAAGCGGAAAAGACCAACGGAAAACTGATCGCCATCCCGACCGCAACCATCCCGACGATCGAGCCCAGCCCAAAGACCAGGATGTAGGCCGCGCCCTCCCAGGCGGTCCGGACCGAGGAGAGAACCACGAACATCAACGCGGCCGAGCCGGCCAGCCCGTGCACCATGCCGACCACCAACGGCTTCACGGATACCTGGAGCCAGTGGGGATGCGCATGGCCAGCCTGCCGGCTGTGGCTGTGGAAATGCAGGTGTGTGGCGCCGCCGTGCTGGTGGGCATGGACGTGCCAGCGTTCCCGCATCAGCGTCACGGCCAAGGACACGCCCAGCACAACCAGCATCCCGCCCACACCGAACTCGATCGCCTGGGCTACCCGTTCAGGAATGGTCATCTGCAGCCCGATCACGGCCAGCCCCACCAGCAGCAGCATCACCGTATGGCCGAGCCCCCAGCAGAAGCCGATCAACCCGGAAGCGCGCAGGGTGGGACGATCTGAAAGGATGGTGGACACAGCCGCCAGGTGATCCGCATCGAGCGCGTGGCGGGCGCCCAGCAGAAACCCCAGCCCCAAGAAGGTCATGTAGTGGAGGTCCAGCAGGCTCCTCATCCTCCCCGGGCATGCATTTCAAGGTGAGGGTCCTGGCGAAGCCGGTCAATGTCGATCAACTGCGCTTCGCGGGTGCCGACCCGCTCGAACGCTTTCCGTTCCTCCGCCCCGCGATCCCTGCGCGCTTCCCACCCGGACCGGATAAGGGTTTTGATCTCCTCCCGCGAGGCGCCGGCACGGAGCGGTTGCCGAAGGTCGATCCCTTCCTTGGCGTAAAGGCACAGGTACCACATGCCGTCGGCCGTGAGCCGGCTCCGGTCGCAGGTCGAACAGAAGGGGGTGGTCGTCGAGGGGATGATCCCGAATGTCGTGCCGTCCGGAAGCAGGAACCGCTGCGCCGGTGCGGAACTTTCTTCTCGTACCGGCTCGATCCGCCCGTACCGCCGACCCAGCCGGTCGAGCATCTCGGCCCGGGAGCACACTTGATTCAATGACCAGTCCGTCGCCCCTCCCACGTCCATATATTCGATAAACCGGACTTCGGCCTCCACCCGCTTCCCGTACTCAATCAGATCCACCAGCTCGTCGTCGTTGTAACCTCGGATCACGACGGTATCCAGCTTCAGCCCCTTGAACCCCACTCGCAGCACCGCCTCGATCCCGTTGAGCACCTGCTCCAGGGTGTCGCGCTTCGTCAAGGCCTTAAAGCGATCGGGCTTGAGGGTGTCCAGGCTGACGGTCACCCGGTGCAAGCCGGCGTCGTAGAACGCCTCCGCCTCGGCCTCCATCAGAACCCCGTTGGTCGTCAGCGCAAGTTCCGTCAGCGAGGTGTTGCGCCGCAGCAGCTTGATCAAGGTCGGCAGGTCACGGCGCAGGAGAGGCTCCCCGCCGGTCAAGCGGACTTTGTCCACCCCCAGCTCGGTGAACAGCCCTGTCAGGGTGGTCATTTCTTCAAAGGTGAGGAGGGTCTCGCGCGGCAACCAGGCGTAGGTGTCCTCCGGCATGCAATATTTACAGCGGAGGTTGCACCGGTCCGTCACGGAAAGCCGCAAGCTCTTCAGCGGTCGCCCGAAGGTATCGACGATCACGGATGCTCCTCCACCCAGACCTCCCCTTCCGGGGTCTGTTCCAGCTTCCAGATCGGGGTGATTTGCTTCAACTCATCGATGCACCATTTACAGGCCCGGAAGGCCTCCGCCCGATGCTCCGCACCGACCACGATCAACACGATGTTCTCGCCGATCCCGATCTCGCCATATCGGTGGAGGATCAGCACTTCGAGTACGTCGAAGTCCTTCAGCGCCCGCTCACGGATTTCCCGCAGCTTCTTCTGCGCCATTCCCTCATAGTACTCGAAGGTGATGGAGCTGACATCCCGCCCCTTGGACCGGTCCCGCGCCGTTCCCAGAAAGATCGAAATCCCGCCGATGCGCGTAGACCGCCGGCGGACGCGGTCGATCTCTGCATCGACCGAAAAGTTCTCCCGCTGGACCCGCACCAGCATCGCCTCATCCGAACCGGGAGATCCATTGCCGTGACGCTCGTGCCCCGCCCCGCCGGCGAAGGGAGGCAGCAGCGCCACTTCATCGCCGTCCTTGATCTCTGTCTCCTCGTGGGCGATGTCCTGGTTCACCGACACAAGGACTTTTTTCTTCTGGATCAATTCGCCGATCTGAGGGTGCTCGGCCTCCAGCACAGCCACCAGGTCCCTGACCCGCCGGCCTCCACCGAGTGAAAGGGAGAGATCCGCCTGATTATCGGCCAGTGTTTTCAGCAGCCCGAACAGCTTGACGGTAATCATCCTCGATCCCTAAGCGGGTCAGCGTTCAGTTCTCGTATACGTTCCCGACTTCCCGCCGGATTTAGACAGCAGGTACACGTCGCTGAAACTGATGCCTTTGTCCACAGCCTTGCACATGTCATAAATGGCCAGGGCCGCGACCGAGACAGCAGTCATAGCCTCCATCTCGACACCCGTGGGGCCGGTGGTCTTGGCGGTCGCCGTGATCGTAATGGAGCAGCGGCCCTGCTTGTCCGGCTGGGGTTCTTCCTTGAAACCGACATCCACGCTGGTGAGCAGGACCGGATGGCACATGGGGACCAGGTCCGGAGTCCGCTTGGCGCCCATCACCCCGGCCACTTGTGCAACGGCCAGCACGTCCCCCTTGGCGATTTTCCCCCGCTGGATTTTCTCCAAGGTCTCCGGCAGCATGAAGACCCTGGCCTGGGCTTGGGCCACCCGCTCGGTCGAGGCTTTGCTGGAGACATCCACCATCCGGGCCCGCCCGGACTCGTTGAAGTGCGTGAACTCCGCCATTTTTCTTGCTAAATCCAAGTTTTCAGCGAGGCTCAACTGGGCAATCGATTATAGGTTTGGCGGCGGATGCTAGTCAAGCACCGTTCTTGACTCTACCTGCGAGCATCAACGAGAATGCCCGTATGGCTGATCGGGTGGTCATCGAACGCTTGGAATTTCAAGGTCATTGCGGCGTGACGCAGGAAGAGCGGCAAGTGCCGCAGCCGATCGCCGTCGATCTGGCTCTGGACTATCCCCCCGCCGCTCTGACCGCGGCCGCCGCCACAGATCGTCTGGCTGAGGCGGTGGACTATGCCAAGGTGGCCGAGCGTATCATCGAGATCGGGACCCAGCAGGAATTTTCCCTCCTGGAGACTCTGGCCGAACGGTTGATCGGGGTCATCATGGCTGAATTCCCCATCACAGGGCTTACGCTCTGGGTCCGCAAGGTTGCGCCTCCCCTCAAGTACATCCAGGGATCAGTCGGCGTGAGACTGGAGCGGACACGGACTTTGACGACGGCCGATCCAGCCCCCGCCCGATTTCTGCAAGAGCAACTCCATGTCCTCCCCAGAGGCAGGGCTCTGGATGTGGCGACAGGGCAGGGGCGAAACGCGCTGTATTTAGCATCGCTCGGCTATGCCGTCGAGGGAATGGACCGGGACGAGCAAGCCTTGGCCACGCTGGCTGCCAGGGCCAAGGAGCGGAACTTGACCAACATCACCCTTCGGCAAGTGGACTTGGAGGCAGATTCCAGCCGGTCTCCGGGCCTGCCGACGGAGCGATACGACCTCGTCCTCGTGTTTTTTTATCTCTACCGCCCGCTCTTCCCCGCGCTGCTGCATACCCTCAAGCCGGGCGGCATGTTGCTGTATGAGACCTTCTTAATCGACAACCACCTACGCCACCACCATCCGCGCCGGAAAGAATTCTGCCTGGCGCACAATGAGCTCCTGCACCTCGCCCAAGGTCTGCGGGTTCTGCACTATGACGAAGGAACGCATGATGAAGGCATCAACGCAGGCTGTGAGATGAACCCGGCCTTCACCGCCCGCCTCCTGGCAGTGCGTGAACCGTGATGGGTGACACGTGACGTGTAGAATTCTGAGGCACAATCTTTCCGCCGCAACTCATCACTTATCACCCATCACTCATCATTGATGCTATGTCCCGAATCGACCTTCACCTCCACACGACCCACTCGGACGGAAGCCTGCCGCCCGCGGGGGTCCTGGCCTTGGCCAAGCAGGCTGGCGTCAGTGCCTTGGCGATCACCGACCACGACATCGTGGACGGGATTCCGGAGGCCATCAAGATCGGCGCCGACCTGGGCATTGAAGTCATCCCCGGCATCGAAATCAGCTCCCGTTGGGGTGATGCCGAGCTGCACATCCTGGGTTATTTTTTGGATTGGAAGGACCAGGCGCTGAACCGGCGTTTGGAACAAGTGCGGACCGGCCGCCACCGCCGCAACCCGCAGATCATCGAAAAACTGAACGCCTTGGGTCTGGCCCTCACCTACCAGGAGGTCCAGGAGTTGGCCGGCACAGAGTCAGTCGGCCGTCCGCACATTGCGCGGGTTCTGATGCAGAAAGGCTACGTCCAATCCGCTAAGGAAGCCTTCGACCGCTACCTGGCCGAGGGAGCGGCAGCCTACGTCCCCCGGGAACTGCCCGACCCGGCCGAAGCCATTGCTTGGCTCAGGGCCGCCCGAGGCATTCCCGTCTTAGCCCATCCGGTCTGGGCCAAACAGGATGAGGCAGGGCTGCTGAAGCTTTGTGAGAAGCTCAAGAGCGAGGGGCTCATGGGCATCGAAGTGCATTACAGCACCCACAAACCGCAACAGACGAAGGATTACCTCAACATCGCCACGCGACTGGACCTGCTCGTCACCGGCGGGAGCGACTTTCACGGGGTCACGAAGCCGGACATCGAGGTAGGCATCGGCCGAGGCGGGCTCAAGGTCCCTTCCAAGCTCCTGGAGCCGCTCAGAAAGGCTGCGACCACGAGCTAGCAGCCATCTTCCTGTGGGTCGAGAGGCGAAGCAGACCCGGCTGCTATTTTCCTGTGGTATGATGATAAACAGGTGGATGAGAGGGAGTCCCTTCACACGGAGGGCTTGGCTATGAGAACGCTCATGCTGGGGATATGCGTCGGAATATTGCTGGCGGGAGGGTCAGGCTGGGCCGGCGAAATGGCGATCCTACAGGGAGACGACGGAAGCCACGGCACCCTCTACGACTTCGGCGCCATCAAGCTCTACAACGACTCGCAGGGCACCACCGGTACGATCTACGACTTCGGAAACATCCAACGATACCAGTTCAACAACCCTTCAGGACAAAACCAGTCCGGCACGATCTACCGCTTCGGCTCGCCCCAGGTCGGCCCGACGATCCCGGCCCCGCAGAATACGCCGGTCACGCCGCTGTTTCCGATGCTGCCCAACACCGGCGTGATCCAGCCGGCGCCGGGCACTCCATATACGGGCCTCGGCAATTCCATGACTGGGTTTGGCGGCGGTGGTGCAGGCGGGATGGGAATCGGCAGGGGTCGCTAAGACCGTTCTGGCGGGTCAGTTCTCCGGCGCTTCCACGATGTGGTTCTCGAACCTGGTGCAGCCTTCGGCCAGCAGCCGGTTCGTGAGCATCTCCCCCGGCCATTCGATCGGCAAATCCGCGGTGAAGACCCAGACATCCGGCGAGGTCCAGACCGGGCCGTAGTCTTCCGGCAATTTCGGATCGAACAGGTCCGTCCAGACCGGCATGTAGACCCCGTTGCCGCACTGGGTATGCAGGTGCACGATGGTCCTCGTCCGGACGGTCGGCTCGAGCTCGCGCCACACGGCTACGGTTTCATCCGCCAACCGATGGAGCCGCACGGCGTTTTGGGCGTCGAACATCGCATAGGCGGCAAAGACCGGCGCCTCAATCATCTGCGGCGCCGGCGCCAATTCTCCGCATTGAGCGACCAGTCCGGCCAGGATAGCCTGCCGATCGCCATCCTCCAACGATTCCGGCAATCCCGGATCGGGCGACCCGATCAGCTCGAACATCAAATACGCGGTGGACTCGACCGGCGGATGCAGGCGGGCAGCCATGGATTGCCGGCGCTGAGAATCGGCCAGCGCGGAAATATGCTCGTGCAAGCCATTGAGGGTCAAGAGCTCCAGGGTCGCGTCCGTGAGCAGCCGAGGCTCCACCATCACGACGGTGCCGGCCGGCAACTGCAGATGCTTGTGGAGCAGGTCCGCGGTGGCAACCGGATCGATCTTCAGCCCCAGCGGCAGGCGGAGGTTGGCCTGGAGCGGCAACTCCAACGCGGCCATGATCGCATAGGTGGGCTTCTCGTCCGGCTCCCCTTCCATCACAACCGAGCAGGCGGCCTCGGCCAGCAGATCGAAGAGCCACTCGGCCATCTCCTCGTCCAACGCAGCCAACACCGTCAGCAGGTCCTGCTCGCGATCCTGTTCCAGGAAGGCCTGCAGCGTATCCACCGCCGCGTCGGCGTCCCCATGGTCATGGCGGCGCGCGTTGATGAGGTGAATGAGGTCGCGCGTCAAGGGATCAGGCCTGGTCCAGCTAAACATGTGCCCCTCCGTACCAAGCTTGCTTGAACCGCTCACTTCGACCGTTCGACCCTGAGGCTCTCGACCCCTCGACCTCGCTCGGGGTCGAGCCTGAGCGGGGTCGAAGGCTCGACGGGTCAAATGTGAGCGGATAAGCACTTTGCCACCAGTAGGCTGAGATTCTTTGGCTGAATCTTCTCCATACCGCTTGCAGGCTCGGCATCGCTGTCCTCAGGAACGCCATGCGGTTCCCCCTCTTGATCGGCACCCACACTCGCGCCGCACACCCATGTTGCCAAAGTTCCGCCCAGGAGGCAAGCCCCACCCGATCATTCCCCGATCACTTTAATCAGCACGCGTTTCTTGCGCCGGCCATCGAATTCCCCGTAGAAGATTTGCTCCCAAGGACCGAAGTCCAGTTTTCCGTTGGTGACGGCGACGATGACTTCGCGGCCCATGAGTTGCCGCTTGATGTGGGCATCACCGTTGTCCTCGCCGGTCTCGTTGTGCCGGTAGGCGCCGCCTTGGGGCACCAAACCCTCCAGAAAGTCGTCGTAGTCTATCAGCAAGCCCGCCTCGTCGTCGTTGATGTAGACGCTGGCTGTGATGTGCATGGCGTTGACGAGCGCGAGCCCTTCCTGAATGCCGCTCTTCTTGACCGCCGCTTCGACGTGCGCGGTAATGTTGAGATAGGCGCGTCGCGTCTTGGTCTCGAACCAAAGTTCCTCGCGGTAGGACTTCATCGGTGCCGTAAAGCTATGAATGCGCGAGACGAGTAATGGTTAGCATTCTGCTCCAGGTCGTTGGACGGTTGCAAGATAGCGTGGTCAGCGCGCCGGGCGCCCGTACGTGCGTCCGATGGTACATCGGCAGACTTTGACATATAATACAACCTGCCCTCTAAGGAGATTCGTCCTCGGGGGTCTCTTGGGAAAGGATCGTCATGCGCCACCGTCAGCAGCCAGCCGCTCGTCTTTCTGCCAACGCGCTGACCGTGCTGCGACGTCGCTACCTGGCCAAGAACGACGCGGGCCATCCGGTGGAGGATCCCTCCCACCTGTTCCGGCGCGTGGCCGGGAATATCGCGCAGGCGGAACACCTGTACCGTAAAGCCGGGCCCGACGGCAAGAAACAGGTCACCCGCATGACCGAGGTCTTCTATCGACTGATGAGCCGCCTGGATTTCCTCCCCAATTCCCCGACCCTCATGAACGCCGGCCGCGAGCTCCAGCAACTCTCCGCCTGTTTCGTGCTGCCGGTGGAAGACTCTCTGGAATCCATTTTCGAAGAGGTCAAACACCAGGCCCTCATCCATCAATCCGGCGGCGGGACCGGCTTCTCCTTCAGCCATCTCCGCCCCAAACACGACCGGGTTTCCACGACCAGCGGCGTCGCCTCCGGCCCGGTTTCCTTCATGCGCGTCTTCAATATGGCCACCGAGGTGATCAAGCAAGGGGGCACGAGACGCGGGGCTAACATGGGAATCCTGCGCGTGGATCATCCGGACATTCTCGATTTCATCCAGATCAAGCAGGACCCGAAGGAGCTCACGAATTTCAATATCTCGGTCGGGATCACCGACGCCTTCATGCGCGCGCTGGCGCAGCGCAAGGACTATGCCCTCGTCAACCCGCGGACCGGGCGTGCGGTCGGCCGCCTGAAAGCGGAAGCAGTCTTTGACCGTCTCGCGGAAGCCGCGTGGCAATCAGGAGAGCCGGGCGTGATCTTTCTGGACACGATCAACGCCGGCAACCCGACCCCGCACGTCGGCCGGATCGAGGCGACGAATCCCTGTGCGGAACAACCCCTGCTTCCCTATGAATCCTGCACGCTCGGCTCCATCAACCTGGCGCACTTTGTGACCGGCGCGGCCGGATCACGGACCCGCGTCAAGAAGCCCTCCATCGATTTCGACCGCCTCGCTGAGACGATCCCGACGGCGGTGCGCTTCCTGGACAACGTGATCGACATGAACCACTACCCCCTGCCCGACATCGAGGCTATCACGAAAGACAACCGCAAGATCGGCCTGGGCGTCATGGGCTTCGCCGACTTGCTGATCCGGTTGCAAATTTCCTATGACAGCGACGAGGCGCTGGCCACGGGCGAACAGGTGATGCGCTTCGTGTGGGAGCAGGCCCGCGCCGCCTCGGCGGACCTGGCCCGCGAGCGCGGCCTGTTTCCGAATTTCAAAGGCAGCCGCCTCGAATCCGAAGGACATCGCCTCCGCAACGCCACCGTCACCACGATCGCGCCGACCGGGACGCTCAGCATCATTGCGGACTGCTCACCCGGCATCGAACCCCTCTACGGCGTCAGCTTCATTCGGACGGTGATGGAGGATGTTCGCCTGGTTGCGGTGCACCCGGAGTTCGAGCGCCGCGCCCGTGCCGCCGGCATCTACTCCAAGCGCCTCCTTGAGCGGGTCGCCGCCAACGAGTCCATCCAGGGCCTCTCGGAGATTCCCTGGGGGCTGCGGCGCCTGTTCGTCACCGCTCATGACGTCTCGCCGGAGCACCACGTCCGGATGCAGGCGGCCTTTCAAAAGTACAGCGACAGCGGCGTGTCCAAGACGATCAACCTGCCGCGCACCGCCACCAAGGCCGAGGTCGCATCGGCTTTCCTCCTGGCCTACCGCTTGGGCTGCAAGGGCATCACGGTCTTTCGCACGGGCAGCCGCGAGAAGCAGGTGCTGTCGTGCGCGAACGTCCAATACTGCTAGGCTAGAGGCAAGTGGCAAGCGGCTAGAGGTATTAAGAAGAATCTTCCCCCTAGCCTCTCGCCCCTCGCCACTAGCCCACGGAGAAAAATGATCCGACAGCCAGCCGTTGCCGGCCAGTTCTATAGCGCGTCCCCCGACACCCTGGCCGCCGACGTCACCCGTTACCTCGGTGCGGCGGCACCCCCCCAGCCGGCCATCGCCCTCGTGAGTCCCCATGCGGGGCTGATGTACTCCGGCCATGTGGCCGGAGCGGTCTACGCCGAAGTCTCCATCACCTCCACCGTGATCCTGATCGGCCCCAACCACAGCGGCATTGGCCCCCCCTTGTCCCTGTACCCCAACGGCACCTGGATGATCCCGGGCGGCGCCGTGCAGGTGGATCACGACTTGGCTTCAGCCATCCTTGCCGAGTTTCCACGGGCCGAAGCCGACACCTCCGCACATCTCCGCGAACATTGCCTGGAGGTGCAATTGCCGTTTCTCCACCGGCTTTGCCCGGACCTTCATATCGTCCCGATCGTGCTCGGCCACATGCCCGAAACGGTCTATGAGGAATTCGGCCTGTGTCTGGCCCGGATCATCAGGGACCGCGCGAACCGACAGACCGGTGAAGCCTGGCCCCTGCTGGTGGCCAGCACCGACCTGACCCACTACGAACCGGACTCGATCGTCCGGGCAAAGGATCATCATGCAATCGACGCCGTTCAACGTCTGGACCCGGCCGGTCTGAGCACCGCCGTCCGGCAACATCGAATCACCATGTGCGGATTTGGAGCCACCCTGACCGTCCTCCACGCAGCCCGCGCGTTGGGTGCCCGCCGCGGATCATTGGTCCGTTACGCCACCTCCGGCGACATCACCGGCGAGCACGACCAGGTCGTCGGCTACGCCGGCCTCACCATCGCCTGACAAGCGACGCTCAGCCGACTCGCCATCGATTAAGCCGGTTATTTTGCTCGGACTGTTTGACAGGTTTCCCCAGCGATGGTATGTACGTCACCCCAGAAGCCGATCCACCGCCCGACAACCGACAAGGGAAAAGAGCACGGGCGGCAAAGTAACTATCCGCCCCCACGGAGGGAACCGCCAAGAAGTACTGGAGGGGTTTCTCGGCGGGCGTCAAACTCGATAGAATGATGAAGGGCCCGCCGATCAAACGAAGTTTGGTATGGCGGTTCTAGCAAGCTTATTGATATTTCACTGGAGGCAAAAAACTTCTCCCGGCCCATTTGATCGAAGGGCCGGGTCCTAGCAAGCTTGGTATGGAGGGAGTTCAATGATCAGACAGTCCGGCTTCCCCGCAGCAGTGAGCAGTCTCCCTGCCTGGAGCATCCTGTTCGCCCGTGAACCGGAAGAGGACATGGACCTTGACGAACTTGACGACGAGAACAAAGCCGAGACCGACGACACCGGGTCCCAGCCCGATGAGCCGGAGCCGGACAAATCCTCCCGCCCACGACCCCTGATGTTGGCACTGCTGGCCGTTGTCGCCGTAGGCGGGGGCTACTTGGCGATGAACCCCGATGTGGTGATGGACCTGATGGGCCAAGGAACAGAAGTCGAGCCTCAAGCACCCGTCCCAGCGGCGCCAACGGCGGCTCACCCGGTCCCGCCTTCGCCAAAAGCGATGGCCGCACCGGCTGTACCAGCTCCGCCAGCCTCTCCTGCGCCAGCTATTGCTCCGCCGGGTCCGGTGTCGCCTCAGGCAAAACCTGCTCCGCCTGCCGCCCCGGCTGCTCCTTCGACGCCGCCAGTCCAGACCGCAAAGGCCGGCCCTGTTCCTGTTGCTCCCGCCACCCCTGCCCCTCCCGCTCCGGCAGCTTCCGTTTCCCAGCCGCTGTTCGGCGAAGGCCAGCTCGTGACGGTCGTTCCCGATTCCATGCTCCCAGCCGCAGCTGTTTCGCTCAGCAGCGACGCGGGACGTACCAGACCAGGCCCTCTGGTCAGTCCTACTGCCGTCCTGACCGTGGTGGACGGAGAATTTCGCGGCAATAGCTGGGTCTACGCGGTCCGTACGCCGCAGGGAACGACGGGCTGGATCGCTGAAAAGCAGCTCAAGGCAGCAAAACGCTGACTCTTTCGTTGCACCTGTTCCGTAATTCTAGTCAGCACCACCTCCGCACGGAGCGCTCTGAGGGCGACGCCTGTGCTATAATGGCGCACCGCTTCTCGATCATGAAAAAGTCGTCAGGTCCGAATGCCCCAACGCCGGGGCCCCTCCTGTGAGAGAGAAGGATGCTTCGTGCGATCATTTTCGATTTCGACGGGGTCGTCGCGGACAATGAGCCGATCCACTGCGCCATGTTTCAGCGCGTGCTGGGAGAAATCGGCCTTTTCATGTCCAAGGAGGAATATTACGCCGACTATCTGGGATACGACGATAAAGGCTGCTTTGCCGCCTTTCTGACCGCCCATGACCGGCCTTTCTCCCAAGCCACCATCGATGAGCTGGTCGCCCGCAAGGCGCAGGCCTACCTCGACCACATCAAGCAGCATCTCGTGATTTGCCCCGGCATCCGGGAGTTGGTCCGGGAGGCAGCGGGACAGTACCGTCTCGCGATCGCCTCCGGGGCTCTCCGGCACGAGATCGAGTTCGTCCTGGAGCAGGCCGGCATCCGGAAAGAGTTCGAGCACGTCACCAGCGCCGAAGATATCACCCGTGGGAAGCCGGACCCGGAGAGCTATCTCCATGCTCTGGCGGGGCTCAACCGGCTGAGGCCGGCAGGACAGCCGGCTCTCAAAGCGGAGGACTGTCTGGTGATCGAAGACTCGATCCCCGGCATCCGCGCCGGCCATGCCGCCGGCATGAAGGTGCTGGCCGTGGCCAACACTCACCCGATCCAGGATCTGCACGAAGCGGAAGCCGCCACATCCTCGCTCGTCGACATCAACCTCCCAGCACTGGCCGACAGACTGTGGGGTGACGGCAAAGGGGCCCGCGGTCAATGAGGATCTGCTCTCTGTTACCCGGTGCAACAGAAGTCGTCGCCGCTCTGGGATTGGCCGATGACCTCGTGGGGATCAGCCACGAATGCGACTATCCTCCTGACGTGCGGCACAAACCGGTGTTGGTGCGCGCGGCCATTGACGCGGAGCGGACCGTGAGCCCCGAGATCGACCGTCAGGTGCGGGAGACGCTGCACAACGGCCGCCCCCTCTATCAACTCGACGAGACCCTGTTCAGCCGCACGCAGCCGGACCTGGTCATCACCCAGGACTTGTGCAATGTCTGCGCCGTCACGCCCGGCCAACTGCAACAGACCCTCAGCCAGTTGGCGAAGGAGCCCAGGCTTCTGACCTTAAACCCCATGAGTCTCGAGGATATCCTGACCGACGTGGAACGGATCGGCGCGGCGACCGGGCGAAAACCGCAGGCAGACGCGCTGGTCTCGCAACTGCGGACACGGCTGCAAACCATCCATGAGCGGATCGCCGCAGCGCAGGAGCGCCCGAAAGTCGCCTGCCTCGAATGGCTTGACCCGCTCTACGCACCGGGCCACTGGGTGCCGGAGATGGTCGCCTGGGCCGGCGGCCGCAACCTGCTCGGCAGGGCCGGTGTGCCGTCCGAGCCGATTCTGTGGGAGGCGGTGCTCGCGGCTCAGCCTGACGTGTTGATCTTGATGCCGTGCGGGTTCTCGGCCGCTCGCACCTTGCGGGAGCTGGAACAGATCGACTTCCAGGCCCGTCGGCCCGGCTGGAGCACGCTCCCGGCGGTCCGGAACGGTCGGGTCTTCGCCGTAGACTCCGCTTCCTACTTCAGTCGACCGGGCCCGCGTCTCGTAGAAGGTGTGGCCATCTTGGCAACCCTGTGCCACCCTTCCATCTTCGGCCACGATGTCCCGACGGGAGCGCGGCGCGTCCCTTTCACCAAGCCCCATGCTTCCTGACCATGACTCTCTCCGAAGCGCAGGCCTATTGCACGACCGTCACCAAGCAGAGCGGCAGCAATTTCTACTATTCTTTTCTGTTCCTTCCGCGGGCCCGCCGCGACGCCATGGACACCGTCTATGCCTTCTGCCGGGAGGTGGACAGCGCGGTGGACGACGCCCCGGCCGGCAGCAATCCGCACGAGACGCTGCAGCAGTGGCGCCGCGAGCTGGCGGCGGTCTATGACGGCTCTCCGACTTTTCCGGTCACAATCAGCCTGGCGGAACATGTGCGCCGTCTGGAGATCCCCCGGGACTATTTCGAAGAACTGCTCGCCGGCGTCGAGATGGACCTGACGACCACGCGCTACGCCACCTTCGAAGAGCTGTACCGCTATTGCTACCGCGTCGCCTCGGTGGTAGGGCTGATCTGTCTGAAAATCTTCGGCACCACGTCGCCGCTGGCGCAGGACTACGCCGTCAACCTGGGCGTCGCCTTCCAGCTCACCAATATTTTACGAGACCTCGGCGCCGACGCGGACCGCGACCGCATCTACCTGCCGCAGGAAGATCTTGCCCGCTTCGGCTACCGGGAAGAGGCATTGCTCGCAAGAACCTACAGTCCGCAATTCTTTGACCTGATGCAGTTCGAGTCGAACCGGGCGCGCCGGTTCTATGACAAGGCGCGGAGTCTGTCGGATCAATTGCCGCCCGGAGATCGCCGCGCTCTGACCGTCGCGGAAATCATGCGCGGCGTGTATGGCCGCATCCTGGACCGCATCGACGCATCCAAGTATCGGGTCTTCGGCCCTCGCATCAGTCTGGCACCGTCCTATCGTATCGCGATCGCGGCCGGGGTCTGGCTTCGATCGTTTTTTCTCTGATGGATCGAGCACCAGGTGAGTCCTGAGACCTCCATGACCATGAGACGCAAGGTTCTGATCATCGGCGGAGGCCCCGCCGGCCTGACCGCCGCGCTCCGGCTGAGGGCCCTGGGCCATGCCGTGACGCTGCTGGAACAGGGAAGCGAACTGGGGGGACGGCTCATCCATGCCGACGCCGACACCATTCCCCCGGTGCTCATGGGTTGCCAGCAGGCGACCCTCTCGTTGCTCAAGACCCTTGGGACCGGCCGGCACGGGCGCTTTTCGCCCCGGTTGCGGCTCGAATTCATCCTGCCCGACGGCCGCGCCGTTCCGTTCCGCCGCCTCTGGGCGCCCGCTCCGCTCCAGGCTCTCCTGAGCCTGGCGGCCTTCGGCGGATTGCCGTTCCGGGACCGCTGGCGCCTCCTGACCTTCATCGAGCGAACTTGGGAGGGCGATCCTCCGTTGGTTCCGGATCTCGAGAGCCGCACCGCCGATGACTGGCTGGCCGGGAGCGGCCAATCGGGGACCGCGCGCGATCACGTCTGGAACCCCTTGGCTCGATTTCTGGTCGGAGACGATCTCACGACGGTCTCGGCATCGAGCCTGCTTGGCCAGCTCGTCCGCTGTTTCCTGTCCTCCAGACGCCATAGCCGCTTCGCGATCCCGGACTGCGGCGCCCGCCCGCTCCTGCTCTCGCCGGCTCGCGAACAACTCTTGCAATCCGGCGCCCTCATCCGCCTGGAGACGGCCGTGGACCAGATTCGCTGTGAAGCCCAGCGGGTCAACGGGGTCCAACTCCGTACCGGAGAAGTCCTGACGGCGGACTGGTATCTGGCGGCGCTTCCGCCCCGCCAATTGACGCGGGCGCTGCCGGAGCGGGCCCTGACTCGGTTTACCTACTTCCAACAGATCACGCAGTTGACCGATGTCCCGGCCCTGACGATCCATCTCTGGATGGAACAACCGTTGCGGAACCCCCGCTTGCTGCTGCTCGCCGAACGGACCTTTCACTGGATCATCGGCCGGCCCGATCCGGAGTCTCCCCACAGGCGGAGCCACCTGTCGCTCATCGCCACCGGCAGGGCGGACTTACTGGCGCGGCCTGATCAGGAGCTTCTCGAACTGGCTTTGGGCGAAATCAGCTACGCCTTTCCTTCCGCGGCCGCCGCCACGGCCAAGGACTACCGGATCGTCAGACAACCCCGGGCGTTCCTCTCGGTTGGACCGGGGACGGCCGCCCTGCGCCCGCTTCAGCAGAGTCCCTTGTCCAACCTGCTCTTGGCCGGCGACTGGACCGACACAGGCCTCCCCGCCACGCTGGAGAGCGCCATCCGCAGCGGCGACCTGTGCGCCCAGATCATCGCCTCCAAGGGCTGAGGCAGCGGGGCGGTCACCGCAACCGATCGTCTCGTGACGAAGTGCCCTCGCCCCCTTAAACGGGTCCAGATCCTATGGGAGGGTTGGGCCGAAAGGAGGGCTGCATGCCGCGTCTGCGGAGCTTCACTGGTCGGTTGCGGGATGCCCGGTTTAATCGAGAACTGTTTGAGACACTCTGGGAGGTGCAGGTCCTGGTGGAGCGGTGGCGGCAAACCTACAACCGGATTCGACCGCACAGTGCCCTGGGC
>Ga0194110_10000361_pt1 | contig 57510 bp, 57 predicted proteins | sample TA2Kig1200mmetaG_FD_146192 | JGI IMG/M metagenome (GOLD analysis project Ga0194110, IMG submission 146192) | Freshwater microbial communities from Lake Tanganyika, Tanzania - TA2015032 Kigoma Deep Cast 1200m | ecosystem: Environmental > Aquatic > Freshwater > Lake | place: Tanzania: Lake...
CAAAAGCCTTATTAGCTTCTGCCATCTTGTGGGTGTCTTCACGCTTTTTTACTGCAGCGCCGAGGCCATTGGAGGCATCGATCATTTCATTTGCCAAACGCTCAGACATAGATTTTTCACGACGCAGGCGCGCATTATCAACTAACCAACGAAGACCAAGGGTCATAGAGCGAGCAGCTTTGACCTCGACTGGAACTTGATAGGTAGCGCCACCGACGCGGCGCGATCTGACCTCAACTGCTGGCTTAACATTATCTAGCGCGCGCTTTAAAGTAATTACTGGATCCACTTCAGTCTTTGCCCGGCAATTCTCTAGAGCTCCATAAACAATAGCTTCAGACGTCGAGCGCTTTCCGTGAACTAAACACTTATTAATAAGAGCTGTAACAACTGGTGAGTTATATACCGGATCGGCGATAACTGGAGATTTAGCAGCAGGGCCTTTACGTGGCATTACTTCTTCTCCTTCTTTGCACCATAACGGGAACGCGCTTGTTTGCGATCCTTAACACCTTGAGTATCGAGGGAACCGCGAACTACTTTGTAGCGAACGCCAGGAAGGTCTTTAACGCGACCACCACGAACTAAAACAATTGAGTGCTCTTGCAAGTTATGTCCTTCACCAGGGATGTATGCCGTTACCTCCATACCGCTGGTTAGTCGAACACGTGCAACTTTTCTTAGCGCTGAGTTCGGCTTCTTTGGCGTTGTGGTGTAAACGCGTGTGCAGACGCCACGACGTTGCGGACTTCCCTTAAGGCCCGGAGTTGTTGTCTTATCTGACTTATCAACTCGACCCTTGCGGACCAACTGCTGAATTGTTGGCACTACTTCATCTCCATCTCGTCCGTCCGACCCACGCGGTCGGGTGTGTCGCTCCTTTGAGCGCAAGGGCGCGAGGCTATAGGAAAGATCTAATACAGGTCAAAATGGGAAGATGAGCCAAACACGCCGCTTGTTGACCCTCAACACGCCGAGGGAAACGCCATTAGCCTTTACCTATGGCAGGCAAAGTAAAGGCTAAGAAGGCGCTTAAGAAATCCACAGCCACCCGCTCTCGTCGCGGGCGGGCTACTACTTCTCGGATAAGTTCGAAGAATCAAATAACTATTCCTGTGGAGGTGTTGCGCGAAATGTCTCTAACTCCCGGCGATCAAGTTGAGTTTCATATTAGTAAAGAAAATCGCCTAGTAATCACTCCGGTTGATTCTGAGTGGTTGAAAACTCTCGATGAAATCTTAGGAAGTATGAGCGAGATCTATGAAGGCTTTGATTTGGAGAAAGAAAGGCGCGAGTGGGACAGCAAATACTTCTAGATACCACGGTGTTAATCGCTGCTCTACGCGAGGGTGATGCTAACTATGAACAGGCCCGCGAGATTTTTATGGCCAGCAGTAAGTCAACTCTGGCAATTAGCGCCATCACTTTAACTGAAGCATTGATCAGACCCCACTCGCTGGGGGCAATACATGCCACAAGGGCGGAGTCAAAGATTAGAGAGTTGGTCGGAAATATCTGTTCCTTCGACTCTCAGGCTGCCAATCTTTCAGCAAAGATAAGATCAAATCAGAAGACTAGAATCTCGGATGCAATCATCATCGCCACTGCGATCGTGAACGAATTAACCTTAGTTTCCTTTGATCGCAAGATGATGGGCGTCTATGAACGTGTTAAGTAGACCAAAGCTTCGCGGCATTATTCATCTAGTTATGTCACCGCTTGTCCTGGTTGCAGGTCTAGTTCTAATCACCATAACCACAGAACTTCGTGGAAGAGTGACCTTAACGATCTTTATTCTTACTGCAGTCTCGCTCTTTACTTGCAGCGCCATCTATCACCGCGTTCCTTGGGGACCTTCTGCCAAGGCAATCTGGCGCAGAATCGATCATGCCAATATTCCTTTTCTAATAGCTGGGACCTATACCCCCTTTGCTATCTACCTATTGGATAAGAGCCAAGCAGAAATACTGCTGGCTCTCGTCTGGGGCGGGGCTCTCTTTTCCGGAGTCTTTAGAGTCTTCTGGCTTAGTGCCCCACGCTGGCTCTATGTGCCGATCTATCTAGCACTGGGATGGGCTGCTCTTGTCTATCTGCCTGACTTCTACACAAATGGAGGAGTAATTGTCTTTTTCCTAGTTGCCTTTGGTGGGCTTCTCTATTCATTGGGGGCGATTATCTATGCTGTTAAATGGCCAAATTTTTCTATCGACTGGTTTGGTTTCCATGAGTTATTTCACGCCATGACCGCTGCGGCATTTATCTCACACTTTAGCGCTGCAATTCTGGTTATAGTTGCCTAACTATGAGCGTACATATCGGAGCAGAAAAGGGCGAGGTCGCCGAGCGAATCCTGCTTCCTGGAGATCCATTAAGAGCCAAATGGGTTGCAGAGAATTACCTAGAAAATGTTAAACAATATAACTCGGTTAGAAACATGTTTGGCTTTACCGGAACTTATAAAGGCGAGCGGATCTCAGTTCAAGGAACTGGAATGGGACTTCCCTCAGCCTCTATCTATGTCACTGAGCTCTTTAATGAATACGATGTTCAAGTCGCTATCCGCATCGGAACTGCTGGTGGAATTCAAGATAAGACAAAGGTTGGCGACTTAATTCTTGCCATGAGCGCCTCAACTGATTCCAATATCAATAGGCGTATGACCAATGGACTTGATTTTGCACCACACTGCGATTTCAAATTACTTATGGCTGCCTATGAGGCCTCTAAGAAGTTTGAGCGAGTCCATGTTGGTGGAGTCTCATCGATGGACTTCTTCTACGACGAGACCGACTCTGCGAAGAAACTTGCCGCCCACGGCGTTCTAGCTCTTGAAATGGAGGCTAGCCAGCTCTATTCAATTGCAGCTAGAAAAGGGCGAAGAGCCCTGGCAATCATGACTATCTCAGATCATGTATTTACTCATGAGGCTATGGATTCAAAGGCTCGCGAGCGCACCCTTAGCGATATGGTTGAGGTGGCGCTAGAGGCAGCCCTCAAGGGCTAATCCCTTACGGCATGACTAAGCCGCCATCAACTGGAACTGTAATTCCAGTGACGTAGCTTGAGGCATCGCTTACTAACCAAACTAAGGTTGCTGCTAATTCCTCTGGCTGCCCAAGGCGGCCAGCTGGAGTAAACATCTTGAGCATCTCCACCATATCTCTTGGTAGTTCATCACTCATCTCTGATGGGAAAAACCCAGGCGCAAGTGCATTTACTCGAATCTTCTTTCGCCCTGTCCATTGCGCTGCTAGATCACGGGTTAATCCAATGAGGCCTGCCTTACTTGAAGCATAAGCAGCTTGAGGAAGTCCCTGGGGTTTAATTCCAAGAATGCTGGAGATATTAACTATTACTCCACCATCTTTATTGGCTCTAGCAAAAGCCTGAGCCATCCAATATGCGCCCATGAGATTGACATCAATAACACTTCTAAATGCATCCGGAGTTTCTCGAGTTGCCGGCACCGCTGTTCCAACGCCAGCGTTATTGACCAAAATATCTGCTTTGCCAAGTTTCTCAATTGCAAATGCAATCAACGCATCGCACTCTTCGGGCTTTGTGACATCAGTTTTCTTCGCCACATACTTTCTTCCCGCAGCTTCAACCAATTTTCCGGTCTCGGCTAATCTCTCTTCGCGCCTAGCACCTAAGACCACGTCAGCGCCTGCTTCGGCAAGGGCCTTAGCAAAAGCAACTCCAAGACCTGATGAGGCTCCAGTAACAACAGCAACCTTGCCATCTAAACGAAAGCGGTCAAGAACACCCATTTTCCCTCTCCTAATTTCGAGCAAGTATGCGTACGGTATAGGCATGAACTTTAGCCTCACAGAGAAGGCAAGCGAGTATGCCAAGAGGCTCCAACTTTTCATGGATCAGGAGGTCTTTCCAGCCGAATCCATCTATCACAGCCAGCGCGAAGCGTTCATTGCAGCTGGAACGCCTCATAAGCTGCCGCCAATTATTGAAGAGTTAAAGCAGAAAGCCCGAGCTCAAGGATTATGGAATCTCTTCTTGCCTCATCTTGATCATGGATTGACTGTTACAGATTATGCAACGCTTGCTGAAATTACTGGCTGGTCACCTGATATCGCTCCTGAAGCGATTAATTGCGCAGCACCAGACACCGGAAACATGGAATTGCTAGATATGTTTGCAAGCGCTGAGCAGAAGAAGCAATGGCTTGAGCCGCTACTGGCAGGTGAAATTCGTTCCGGCTTCGCTATGACCGAGCCTGACGTTGCCTCAAGTGATGCTCGAAATATTAGAACTAGCATCAAGAAGGATGGGGATGGCTACATCATCAATGGCACTAAGTGGTGGACCACGGGTGCCATGGATGAGCGTTGCAAGATTCTAATTGTGATGGGAAGGACCAATCCTGAGGCAGATGATCATCATCAACAATCGATGATTCTAGTTCCTATTGATACTGCTGGAGTGAAAGTAGTTCGAAACCTAGGTGTATTTGGATATGTTGATCAACATGGCCATGCTGAAGTTTCATTTACCAATGTGAGAGTGCCTTCAAGTAATCTTCTTGGCGAAGAAGGTGAGGGTTTTGCTCTTGCTCAAGCTCGCCTTGGTCCTGGTCGAGTCCATCACTGTATGCGAGCTATTGGTATGGCAGAACGTGCACTGCAATTAATGATTAAGCGTAGCCTTACTAGAACTCCCTTTGGGAAAGAATTAGCTCGCCAAGGAGTCATCCAAGAGTGGATCGCCCAAGCGCGCATCGATATCGAGCAATCTCGCTTGTTGGTCCTAAAAACAGCCTGGATCATTGATAATCATGGGGCAAAAGCTGCTCGTAAAGAGATTGCCGCAATAAAAGTAGCGGTGCCTCGGATGGTAGAGGAGATAATCAATAAAGCAATCCAAGTTCATGGAGGAGCAGGTGTTAGCCAAGATACGCCGCTTGCAGCTATGTATGCTGGAATTCGAACTTTGAGAATTGTTGATGGCCCAGATGAAGTTCATATGCGCGATATTGCTAGGTTAGAGCTCAAATCCTATCTGCCATGAGTGATCTCACTCCGGTTAGAGATGAAGATTCATTTGATATTGGCAAGGTTCACGCCTGGCTTGAACCATACATAAATCAAACTTTGCTTCCAGAAGTTTTTCAATTTCGATCTGGAGCATCAAATCTCACCTACTTACTCAAATATCCCGATCGTGAGTTAGTACTTCGCCGTCCTCCAGTAGGAACGAAGGCAGTTTCAGCTCACGATATGAAACGAGAGTTTCTCATTCAATCCCGCCTAAAGGCTGTCTATGATTTAGTTCCAAATGCAATTGCGTTATGTGCAGATCATCTAATCCTCGGTTCTGACTTTTATGTAATGGAGAGAGTCAAAGGTGAAATATTTCGCCGCGATGTTCCAGAGTCTCTCACCAAAGAAGATATCTCCATCATGGCCAACTCTTTGGTCTCTGGACTTGCCAAACTTCACTTAGTCGATGCCTCGGTCTTGCAAGAACTTAATAAGGGAGCCGGCTATGTAACCCGCCAAGTAGGGGGCTGGTCTAAACGATATCGAAACGCCCTTACCGATGATGTCCCAGACGGTGAAGATGTGATGGCTTGGCTTGATGCCAATAAACCCGATGATGTGGGCTCCTGCATCATTCATGGTGATTGGCGCATCGACAATATGGTCTTTGATTTAGGGCAGAAAAAGCTAGTAGGCGTACTGGATTGGGAGCTAGCCACAGTCGGTGATCCACTTATGGATTTAGGTTCTGCTCTGGCTTATTGGATAGATAAAGATGACGAGCCAATGTTTGCCTCTCTTCGTCGTCAACCAAGCCATCTTGAAGGAATGCCTACTCGTAAGGAATTTATTGCAGAATATCTAGAACTAAGTGATAGAAGATGCGAGGACTTTACGTTCTATGAAGTATTTGGTCTGTTTAGATTAACAGTAATCATTCAACAAATCTGGGCGCGTTATAAGGCAGGGCAGACAACTAATCCTGCCTTTAGAGGATTCGGCATAGGAGTCAACATCTTGATTAATCGTGCTCAAGGATTGATCTCATGAAGGCCGGTCGCGTTACTATCTCCACTCGAAAGTTTGAAGTAAAGGAAATTCCAACCCCCACTCCTAAGCAAGGAGAAGTTCGTATCAAAGTTGGTGCTGCTGGAGTTTGCCTCTCAGATGTTCACTTGCTTGATGGAACGCTCTCCCCTGGTTATCTCAAAGGCGATGAAGTCACTCTTGGCCATGAAGTGGCAGGAACCATTGATCAACTAGGTGGCGGAGTAAAGGGTTACCAAGTTGGAGATCGAGTAATTGTTATCGCTGGTGAGCGAAATGAAAAGAATCAAATTACGACTCTTGGTTTTGATTACGATGGCGGTTATGCCGAATATGTCATAGCTAAAGCAGCACTACTGGTAGGAATTCCTGACTCACTTACCTTTGAAGAAGCTGCCATTATTCCTGATGCCGTTTCAACTCCTTGGGCTGCGATTTCATCGACTGCAAGAATGCAGAAAGGTGAAAGCGCTGCAGTATTTGGAATTGGTGGACTTGGAATTCATGCAATCCAACTTCTTAAGATCCTAGGGTGTAGCAAGATTATTGCAATTGATCCCCGCCCAGAAGCCCGCGGAAAGGCCCTAGAAATAGGGGCGAATTGCGCCTTTGACCCCAGCGATGAAGAGCTAAAGAAGCATCGTGGTCTAAACGCTGTCTTTGATTTTGCTGGAATTGCTTCGGTTCGAAAGCAAGGACTCTCACTCCTTGGCGAGCAGGGCAGATTAGTAATTGTTGGAATCGCCAATGAAGCGATAACTATTCCCAATGACATTGCCTTTACCTATATGCGAACTCAAGTGTTAGGGCACTATGGGTCTGAACGTCATCACACGGTAGAGCTTGTTGAGATGGTGAATGACGGAAGATTGAAGTTATCTGAATCAGTAACAGAGGTACTCTCGCTTGATCAAGCAGATCTTGCTCTAGAAAAGCTAAGTAAGAAAATAGGAAATCCCATAAGGATTGTTTTGAAGCCTTAAAATACTCCCCGACCATTATTGGCCGGGGATTATCTAGAATTCACCAACTAGCGATTCTCTCCAACTTGGTAATCATCAAGGCGGACTGCCTCCCCTGAGCCAGTTGTTTCAAATGGTGCGTAGTCATACTCTTCGTAAGCAGCATAGACCGCTGCCTTTGCCTCCTCAGTAGGTTCGACTCGAATGTTGCGATATCTAGCAAGTCCGGAGCCTGCTGGGATGAGTTTCCCAATGATGACGTTCTCTTTAAGACCAAGGAGTGGATCACTCTTTTCAGATAGCGCTGCATCTGTTAGAACGCGAGTGGTTTCCTGGAAGGAAGCTGCTGATAACCAAGATTCGGTTGCAAGTGAGGCCTTAGTAATACCCATAAGTTCTGGACGACCATTGGCAGCCTTGCCACCTTTCTGCACCGCTTCGCGGTTAGCAGATTGGAACCTTAGGTGATCAACTAACTCGCCTGGAAGTAGATCGGTATCACCTGGTTCAAGAACGGTGATGCGACGAAGCATCTGCTTGACCACAATTTCAATATGTTTGTCGTGAATACCCACGCCTTGTGAGCGATAAACCTCTTGAATCTCATGGACTAGATGGGTTTGTGTGGCTCTTGCTCCTAGGATCTTTAATACTTGCTTAGGATCAATAGCTCCAACAACCATCTGCTGTCCAACGCTTACTTTCTGACCATCTTCAACTAGAAGTTTCTGACGGCGAGTAATCGGATAAGCCACAGCTTCTGAGCCATCTTCTGGGGTAACGATGATCTTCCTGCCCTTGGAATCTTCACGGAAGCTAACAACGCCTGCGGTCTCTGCAATCGGAGCAACGCCCTTTGGAGTGCGCGCTTCAAAGAGCTCGACTACACGAGGCAGACCATGGGTGATATCACCTGAGGCGGTTGCAGCACCACCGGTATGGAAGGTACGCATGGTTAGCTGAGTTCCAGGTTCACCAATTGATTGCGCTGCAATGATTCCCACTGCTTCGCCCACATCAACTAACTTGCCTGAGGCCATCGAGCGGCCATAACACTTAGCGCACTGCCCTACCTTGCTATCGCAGGTAAGAATTGAGCGGACTTTAATCTCATCAACTCCAGAACCGACTAGCTCATTGATTAGGCGATCGCCAAGATCAGCACCTGCTGCAACGATGGTCTTGCCATCTGCTACAACATCTTCTGCCAGCGTGCGGCCATAGATTGAAGTCTCAACGTGATCATCGCGGGTTAGTTTTCCAGCAACGACATTCCCAATCTTTAGAGTCAGACCGCGATCAGTTCCGCAATCCTCCTCCCTGATGATCACATCTTGCGCCACATCACAGAGGCGTCTGGTTAGATAACCAGCATCTGCAGTTCTAAGGGCGGTATCTGCAAGGCCTTTTCGAGCTCCATGGGTCGAGATGAAGTACTCAAGGACTGAGAGTCCTTCACGGAAGTTAGATTTAATCGGGCGAGGAATGATCTCGCCCTTGGGATTTGCTACAAGTCCGCGCATGCCGGCAATCTGGCGGATCTGCATCATATTTCCACGGGCACCAGAGAAGACCATCATCCAAACTGGATTGGTTCTTGGGAAATTATCTTCCATCTCTTTAGCGATTTCGTTGGTGGCCTGAGTCCAGATCTCAATTAACTCCTGACGACGCTCATCATCGGTAATTAGACCCCTCTCGTATTGAGATTGGACCTTATCGGCCTTGCTCTCATAGCCTTCAAGGATTTCAGTCTTTCGTCCCGGAGTCACTACATCAACGATTCCGATTGTTGCTCCAGCCCTGGTTGCCCAAGTGAAACCAAGCTCCTTCAAGCCATCTAGCACCCCAGCGACAACAACCTTTGGATAGCCTTCAGCTAGATTGTCAACGATCAAACCCAGTGCTTTCTTGGTCACATCGTAATCAACAAATGGGAAGGATTCAGGGAGCACTTCATTAAAGATCGCTCTTCCTAGAGTTGTTTCTTTTGTTACTAGCTCGCCATTGATATTGATGCGAACCCTTATCTTGGCTTGTAGTGAGAGGCTATTTTGCTCATAGGCCATCAGGCCCTCTGCTATCGAGGCGAAGCTTGATCCCTCACCTAATTGCTTCTGCCGAAGTGAGGTTAGGAAGTAAAGACCTAGGACCATATCTTGGGTTGGCGCAGTCAGCGGCCTTCCAGATGCTGGGGAGAGAATATTGTTTGAAGAGAGCATCAAGATACGAGCCTCTGCTTGAGCCTCTGCAGATAGTGGAACGTGAACCGCCATCTGATCACCATCAAAGTCTGCGTTGAAGGCAGTACAGACTAGAGGGTGGATCTGGATTGCTTTTCCTTCAATAAGTTGCGGTTCAAATGCTTGAATACCTAGACGGTGCAGGGTTGGTGCGCGGTTTAGTAGCACTGGATGTTCAGCAATTACCTCTTCCAACACATCCCAAACCACAGATCTGGAACGCTCAACCATACGCTTTGCGCTCTTGATGTTTTGAGCATGATTTAGATCCACCAAGCGCTTCATGACAAAGGGCTTAAAGAGCTCAAGTGCCATCTGCTTGGGCAGACCGCATTGATGAAGCTTTAGCTGGGGACCAGCGACGATTACCGAACGACCTGAGTAATCAACGCGTTTTCCAAGTAGGTTCTGGCGGAAGCGTCCCTGCTTTCCTTTTAACATATCTGAAAGTGATTTCAAGGGACGATTTCCAGGTCCTGTTACTGGGCGGCCACGACGACCATTATCAAATAGGGCATCGACCGCTTCTTGAAGCATGCGCTTTTCGTTATTGACAATGATTTCAGGTGCTCCAAGATCAACTAGCCTCTTTAGGCGGTTATTGCGGTTGATCACGCGGCGATAGAGATCATTTAGATCAGAGGTGGCAAAGCGACCACCATCTAATTGCACCATCGGACGAAGATCTGGTGGAATGACTGGAACGCAATCTAGGACCATTGAAGCTGGTTTATTAGAGGTAGTTAGAAATGAGTTGACCACCTTGAGGCGCTTAATGGCGCGAGTCTTCTTCTGTCCCTTGCCAGTCTCGGCTAAGACACTTAATTTATCGAACTCAACTTGAAGGTCAAAGGATTCAAGCCTGCGCTGAATCGCTGCGGCTCCCATAAAGCCTTTGAAGTAGATGCCGTAGCGATCACGCATTTCGCGATATAGGTTCTCATCGCCTTCAAGGTCTTGGACCTTTAGGTTCTTGAAACGGCTCCAGACTTCCTCGAGGCGATCTAGCTCTTTCTGTGAGCGCTCACGGATATTCTTTAGCTCACGCTCGCCAGCTTCTCGCACCTTACGACGTTGATCAGCCTTTGCTCCTTCATCCTCTAGATCTGCCAAATCGTTTTCCATCTTCTCTTGGCGAAGAGCTAGATCATTATCGCGCTTGGTTTCAATCTTCTTGCGATTGGAGTTGAATCTCTTTTCTAGTTTTGGCAGGTCCTCTTCCCTTGCCTCAACGTCAACTTCGGTGATCATGTAGGCGGCAAAGTAGATGACCTTCTCAAGATCCTTTGGAGCAAGATCTAGAAGGTAGCCCAGGCGTGATGGAACTCCCTTGAAATACCAGATATGGGTAACGGGAGCGGCAAGTTCAATATGGCCCATACGTTCACGGCGAACTTTGGCGCGAGTTACTTCGACTCCGCATCTTTCGCAGATAATTCCTTTGAAACGTACGCGCTTATATTTGCCGCAGTAGCACTCCCAGTCCCTGGTCGGTCCAAAGATCTTCTCATCAAAGAGGCCATCTTTTTCCGGCTTTAGGGTGCGGTAGTTGATGGTCTCTGGCTTCTTGACCTCACCGAATGACCATTCGCGGATATTGCCAGCCGAGGCAAGACCAATCCTTAGCTCATCGAAAAAGTTGACATCTAACATATCTTTTCCTCCCCCTGTCAAACTTCTTCTACAGAACTTGGTTCAACTCGTGACAAGTTGATACCTAGCTCTTCGGCTGTCTTGAAGACTTCTTCATCAGTATCGCGCATCTCAATTGCTACGCCTTCTGATGAAAGTACTTCAACATTGAGACAGAGCGATTGCATCTCTTTCACTAGAACCTTAAATGACTCAGGAATTCCTGGCTCTGGGATGTTTTCACCCTTAACGATCGCTTCATAGACCTTGACGCGACCTAGAACGTCATCAGACTTAATGGTTAGTAGCTCCTGCAAAGTGTAGGCCGCACCATATGCTTCAAGGGCCCAAACTTCCATCTCACCAAATCGCTGCCCACCGAACTGAGCCTTTCCACCAAGTGGTTGCTGAGTAATCATGGAGTAAGGACCAGTGGAGCGAGCATGGATCTTGTCATCGACTAAGTGATGTAGCTTCAAGATATACATGAAACCGACGGTGATTGGCTCGCGGTATGGCTGACCAGTTCTGCCATCAAAGAGCGTCGCTTTGCCTTGCTCTCCGACTAGACGATCACCATCGCCGTTTGGAAGAGTTGAACCCAATAGGCCTGTGATCTCCTGCTCTCTTGCGCCGTCAAAAACAGGTGTCGCCAGGCGAGTTGCAGGCTCTGCAGAGAGCGCGCCGATTGCACCTAGACGCTCCTGCCACTCTTGATTAGAACCAGATACTTGCCAGCCGCTCTTTGCCACCCAACCTAAGTGGGTCTCCAATACCTGACCGACATTCATACGTCCTGGAACACCTAGTGGATTTAGTACTACATCCACTGGAGTTCCATCGCCAAGAAATGGCATATCTTCAACTGGCAAGATCTTGGAGATGACGCCTTTGTTTCCATGGCGCCCTGCCAGCTTGTCACCATCTTGGATCTTTCGCTTCTGAGCGACATAGACGCGAACTACTTGATTGACTCCGGCTGGCAAGTCGTAGCCATCATCTAGATCGAGCACTTTTACGCCAATTACTTTTCCGCCTTCGCCATGGGGAACTTTCAATGAGGTATCTCGAACTTCCCTGGCCTTCTCACCGAAGATGGCGCGAAGTAAGCGCTCCTCAGGAGTTAGCTCTGTCTCTCCCTTTGGCGTTACTTTTCCAACCAAGATATCGCCAGGAACCACATCTGCACCGATGCGGATAATTCCGCGCTCATCAAGGTCTGCTAGAACTTCCTCAGAGACATTTGGAATATCACGAGTGATCTCCTCTGCCCCAAGTTTGGTATCACGAGCATCGACTTCATACTCTTCAATGTGAATTGAGGAGAGCACATCATCTTGAACTAGGCGCTGCGAGATGATGACGGCATCTTCATAGTTATGGCCTTCCCATGACATAAATGCCACAAGTAGGTTCTTGCCAAGTGCCATCTCGCCAAGATCAGTGCTTGGTCCATCAGCAATCGGCTGACCGGCAGCGACTTTCTGCCCCTGGCTGACAATTACTCTCATATTGCGAGAAGTTCCTTGGTTGGAGCGGATGAACTTATCTACGTTATAGGTCTCCTCCTCGCCATCATCGGTGGTAATCACGATCAAATCTGAGGCGACCTCACTTACTACCCCGCCTCTGAGGGCTAGAAGCACATCTCCGGCATCAACTGCTGCGCGATACTCCATGCCAGTTCCCACCAGTGGAGACTCGGCGCGAAGTAGTGGAACTGCTTGGCGCATCATGTTAGCGCCCATAAGTGCTCGGTTGGCATCATCGTGCTCGAGGAATGGGATCATCGCTGTGGCAACTGAAACCATCTGACGAGGTGAGACATCCATGTAATCAACTTCCTCAGCTGGGATGTATTCAACTTCTCCGCCGCGGCGACGAACTAGTACTCTAGCTTCGGCAAAGTGGTTATCATCGGTTAGAGGGGCGTTTGCCTGGGCAATAATGTGCTCGTCTTCTTCATCAGCAGTTAGGTAATCAACGGCATCTGTGACTTTGCCCTTGACTACTTTCCTATATGGAGTCTCGACAAAGCCAAATGGAGTGATGCGAGCATAAGTTGCAAGAGAACCAATAAGACCAATGTTTGGTCCCTCAGGCGTTTCAATCGGACACATACGACCGTAGTGAGATGGATGAACGTCTCTTACCTCAAAGCCGGCTCTATCGCGTGATAGTCCGCCAGGCCCAAGGGCTGAGAGGCGACGCTTATGGGTAAGACCTGAGATCGGATTGGTCTGATCCATAAACTGTGAGAGCTGGGATGTTCCAAAGAACTCTTTGATCGATGCGGTGATGGGGCGGATATTAATAAGGGTTTGTGGAGTAATCGCCTCAACATCTTGAGTAGTCATACGTTCACGAACCACGCGCTCCATACGAGAGAGGCCAACGCGAACCTGGTTTTGGATTAGTTCACCAACAGTTCGCAAGCGACGGTTTCCAAAGTGGTCGATATCATCGGTCTCAAGGCGAACCTGCTTACCTAAATCGATTAGCGCCTCGCCTTTATGCAGGGCTGCGATATAGCGAATCGCTCCGACGATATCGTCGATGGCCAGAAGTGATTTACCAAGGTCAAGATCTAGGCCTAGTTTCTTATTGACCTTAAAGCGCCCTACTTTCGCCAGGTCATAGCGCTTGGGGTTGAAATAGAGGTTTTCAATAAGGGTCTGTGCTGCTTCCTTAGTTGGTGGCTCACCTGGACGCATCTTGCGATAGATATCAAGGAGCGCTTCATCTTGAGTTGAGACGTTGTCTTTAGCCAGAGTCTCTCTTACAGATTCATACTGGCCAAACTCAGCCAAGATCTGATCATTGCTCCAGCCGAGTGCTTTGAGAAAGATTGTGACTGATTGCTTGCGCTTTCTGTCGATACGAACTGCCACGAAATCTTTCTTATCAATTTCAAACTCTAGCCATGCTCCACGACTAGGGATGACCTTGGCGGTGAAGATATCTTTATCAGATCCCTTCTCAACCGCTCTTTCAAAATAGACGCCAGGCGATCTGACAAGTTGTGAGACAACTACGCGCTCTGTTCCATTGATAACGAAGGTTCCGCGTGGAGTCATCAGTGGGAAATCACCCATGAAGACGGTCTGGGACTTAATCTCGCCAGTTACATTGTTAGTAAATTCAGCGGTGACGAATAATGGAGCAGCGTATGTAATATCGCGCTCTTTGCACTCTGCGATGGTGTATTTGGAAGGTTCAAAGCGATGATCGCGGAATGAGAGCGACATCGATCCTTGGAAATCTTCAATCGGTGAAATCTCTTCAAATATCTCTTCAAGTCCCGAGGTCTTAGGAATCTCTCCTCGATTTGGTCTTTCGCTCTTGCCAAGTCTTGCGCGCCAGGCATCATTGCCAAGTAACCAATCAAAGCTCTCGATCTGGAGAGCTAATAGATTTGGAACTTCTTGTGGTTCACGGATCTTGGCGAAGGAAATGCGGTTAGGAGCAGTTGATTTCGTCTTCGCGGCCAAGAGTTGCCCTTCCAAAGTTAGTCACTACTTCTTCTAGTTTTCGAACTCTTTCGTCTTTTTCTCATTCGCACAGCAAAGCGAAGGCCTCAGCCGCTATATGCCTGCCTCTGTTTTTTTGAGCGAGGGGGCAGGATACCTTAGCGACACGCCGCTGTCTAATCAGAAGGGCGGAAGTCAAATAGCAAAACTCCCCCTGTGAGAGGGGGCTCGACTAATAGTGGACTTATTTGATGCTGACCTTTGCGCCAGCTGCCTCAAGGGCGGCCTTGGCCTTATCAGCTCTTGCCTTATCAGCCTTCTCAAGCACGGTGGATGGAGCTGAATCGACTAGATCCTTGGCTTCCTTTAGACCGAGGCTGGAGTTGAGGGCGCGAACTTCCTTAATCACCGCGATCTTCTGTGAGCCGGCTTCTTCAATTACTACGGTGAATTCATCTTGAGCTGCTGCGGCCTCTGCCCCACCTGCCGCTGGGCCACCTGCTGCTGCAACCGCAACTGGTGCTGCGGCAGTGACATCGAATTCGGTCTCAAATGCCTTTACGAAATCTGAGAGCTCAGCCAGAGTCATCTCTTTGAATTGAGCTAATAGGTCTGTGCCACTTAGTTTTGTTAGTTTTGCCATTTGCGAATTTCCTTTTCTCTATGCCTTCTCTGTTGGTTCTACTGGCGCAGAAGTTTGCGGTGTTGCTTCAGCTACAACTTCTGGGGTTGTACTTTCAGCAACTGGTGCTGCATCCTCAACAACTTCTTCTGTTGTGCTTTGCCCGACTGGTGCTGTTTCTGCAGCAGGGGCAACTGGGGCTGGGGCAGCAGGTGCTCCAGATTCAGCTTCTCTCTTAATACGGAGCGCATCAAATGCTCTAGCGGCTTTTGCCATAGATGCCTTCATAGCGCCAACAAGCTTGGCCAAGAGAACTTCGCGCGATTCAAGATCGGCAAGTTTCAAGATTTCAGCTGTGGTTACTGCCTTTCCTTCGAAGATCCCACCCTTAATTACTAGGAATGGATTATCCTCCTGGAAATTCTTTAAGCTCTTTGCTGCTGCAACTGAATCGCCTTGAACAAAGGCCACAGCAGTTGGACCGGTTAGTAGTGAGTCAGCGACCTCTACTCCAGCTTCCTTTGCAGCAATCTTTACCAAGGTGTTCTTAGCAACTTTGTACTTAGTGCCAACACCAAGTAGGCGACGTAGCTCTTTGATCGCAGTCACGGTTAGACCGCGATACTCGGTAACAACAGTTGCATCGGCAGACTTGAAGTCTTCGACCAATTCAGCAACTGATGCCGCCTTATCAGAGCGAGCCATCTGGCTTCCTTTCTATTAGATCTCCAGAGGTCGTCTGCTAATTTCTTTATGAATGTAAAGACCCCGACGCATAGAAACGCGCGGGGTGATCCGCTCGAACCTATGCGGGTTGTCTTTCGACATTTACTTCAGACCTTGCGATCTGAAACCAGCAGTCTCTGGCGAGGAGGCAGATATTAGATTAGGGGCGCAGTTCGGTCAAAACCGAGCGTGAATTACTTCCTCTTATAGCCCGCAGGGCACTTAGGGTTCAAAGCAGTAACTTTCTTCACAGCTTTACCTTTAAAGCAGGCGATAGATGTTTTCCTAGCAACTGCCGACTTAGTTGGAGTTGGTGCAACTGATGCTGTGGGCGTAGGCGTTGGGGTTGACATCACAACCGTAGCTGGAGTAAATCTCAATACACCACGCTTGACTATGAATGTCTGTGATGGTCCGCCTTGGGAGTAATAGATACGAAAAACATTTGGTGATACTTCATATCCCGTTGGATCTAGCCCTTCTACGCCGGGTCCTGTAAGAAGTTGAGGTGTTGTCCAGATCAAGCCATCCTTTGAAGTACTAACAAAGAGCATCTGGCGATTGGTGCTAGTGCAGCCAATATCGGCCATGATCATGACGTAATCGCCTTGCTTAGCACGCAAGATCTCAGTATCAACATAGCCATTCTCAAAGCGCCAGCCTGGCTCCTTGGTAAATGAGATTCCATCGTTAGAGATATAGGAAGCAATCTTCTCTGTGCACTTTCCTGGCACTGGGCTTTCCACTATGTAGATTCGCACCCGACCATCTGGCAGCAATACAGGATCTGGAACACCCCATGCTTTAGTGCCAGTTGGAACTCTCATCTCACTTGAAGTAGCAGTCCTTGCGCCAATAGTGGTGCATCCTGCATCACTGCAAGGAGCTGAATAAACCTGTTGATTGGCGCCATCAATGTCTTTGAAATAGGCGCGCTTTGTGCCGTTGGCAAATGTGACAACTGTGAAATCAACTCCAAGACGAGATGGCACTGAAACATTGGTGCAGACGCCTCCTTCATTGCAGTCGCTGATTACAGTTCCGGTAGGTCCATCTGATCTCCACACCCGATCAAGGCCATTTATTCTCTCCACATGTGGGGAGACGCCATTCATATTCATCCTTAGATGAAGACCCATATCTTCAGTCATACTCCACTCAGAACTATGAGCTTGATAGCTAGGCAAATTTGCCAAAGCCAAGAAAAGTGCAAAGAGAAGGATTCGTGCGCGCCTCATAGAGGAGAAATTACCTCAAGGGGAAAGCAATACCCCGCTGCGGTTAGGAGATGGGGTATTTGTTTAGAGGAACTACTTACTCTATTGCTGGTCCACCTTCACGGGCATAGCTTGGATCAAGGCTTACTCCAGGTCCCATCGTGGTTGAGACAACTGCCTTTCTAATATAGCGACCCTTAGATGAGGCAGGCTTAGCGCGCAAGATCTCATCGAATGCTGCGGCATAGTTATCAGCAAGCGCCTCTGCGCTAAATGAGGACTTACCAATAATGAAATGTAGGTTGCAATCCTTATCAACGCGGAATTCGATCTTTCCACCTTTGATATCGCCGACAGCCTTTGCCACATCGGTAGTAACAGTTCCAGTCTTGGGATTTGGCATAAGACCACGGGGCCCAAGAACTTTTCCAAGGCGCCCCACCTTGCCCATTAACTCAGGGGTTGAAACTACCGCGTCATAATCAAGGCGGCCCTTGTTGACTTCTTCAATTAACTCATCGCCACCGACGATATCGGCCCCTGCTGCCTTGGCCTCCTCTGCCCTTGGGCCTGTTGCAAAGACTAGAACGCGCGCGCTCCTTCCGGTTCCATGTGGCAGGTTGACCACAGAGCGAACTGCTTGATCTGCTTTCTTAGGATCAACGCCGAGAACCATGGAGACCTCGACTGAGGCATCGTATTTGGTGACATTAGTTTCTCTAACCAGCTTCATACCAGATAGCGGGGTGTAGAGCTGGCCCTTATTTATCTTCGCCGCTGCTGCGGTGTATTTCTTACTGCGCTTCATATCTTCTCCCTCTTTTCCCTTTCTTTGCTTTGGAAGTAGTGGTAGTAGCGGACCAGCGCGGTCCTCCCACGACCTATTTAGTTGACGATAATTCCCATCGATCTTGCAGTTCCTGCGATGATCTTTGCTCCAGCTTTAACATCATTGGCGTTTAGGTCATCCTTTTTCAAGGTGGCAATATCCTCACATTGCTTCCAAGTAACTGAGCCAACTTTGTCCTTGTGAGGGACTGAGGAACCTTTTTCAAGTCCTGCTGCTTTAAGAAGTAGACGTGAGGCAGGAGGGGTCTTGGTAATAAAGGTGAAGGAGCGATCTTCATAGACAGTGATCTCAACCGGAACGATCTCGCCTTTTTGCTTCTCGGTGGCGGCGTTATATTGCTTAACAAAGTCCATTATGTTCACACCATGCTGACCTAGGGCAGGGCCTACTGGTGGGGCAGGTGTGGCAGCTCCAGCTTGGATCTGCAGCTTGATTACCGCTTGGACCTTCTTCTTCGGTGCCATCTCTTCCTCTCCCTTATCTACCTATTCTCTTTAGATCTTCTGAACTTGGTGAAATGAGAGCTCAACCGGAGTCTCACGGCCAAAGATTGATACCAAAACCTTTAGTTTTGCCTGCTCAGGCATGATCTCAGAGATCGATGCTGGAAGTGTGGCAAATGGCCCATCCATAACTGTTACCGACTCGCCAATAGTGAAGTCAACAACTTTCACATCGGGCTTCATAGATTTCTTAAGCTCTCTAGGCATCAGCATTCTCTCGGCCTCCGATAGTGGCAGCGGACTTGGGTTATGAGAGTTACCAACAAATCCAGTCACTCCTGGAGTATTTCTCACACAAGACCATGATTCATCACTAAGGTCCATACGGACCAAGACATAGCCAGGATAAACATTGCGCTTAACCTGCTTGCGCTGACCATTCTTAATCTCAGTGACCTCTTCTTCAGGGACTTGGATTTCAAAGATGAAATCCTCCATGTGAAGTGAGGTGATGCGCTGCATCAGGTTTCCTTTTACGCGCTTTTCAAAACCGGCATAAGAGTGGACGACATACCAATCCCCGCCCTTTGCCGCCAGCTCGGCGCGGAATGCTGCGACCTCAGGAGGTACGATCTCTTGAACTTCTTCCTCTTCAAGTTCAATATCTGTATCTACTGCTGCGTCTTCTGCTACAACTTCATCAGTAGTGGCAGTTAATTGCTCTTCGCTCATCATCCCTGCTTACCTCTTAATCGCCGAATACAAAGAAAACTAATTTAGTTAGAGCTAAGTCAAATAGTGAAACCACTGCGATAACAAAGGCCACGAAGACTAGGACCACTCCGGTGTAGGTGGTCAACATGTTCCTAGATGGCCAGACCACCTTCCGTAGCTCGTTGATAACCTGGCGATAGAAAAGGGCGATGCGAGCAAAGAAACCTAACTCTTTGCTCTCTGAGTTTTCACTCATTTACATCTTTCCTTTCTCTCTTCTTACCTCGTTAATACAACTGCGCAGGGCAGGAGGGACTTGAACCCCCAACCGCCGGTTTTGGAGACCGGAACTCTGGCCAGTTGAGCTACTGCCCTATACGGCGCTTTCGAACACGACAAAGCATGGACTTTTCATAATCAGATTCTTCAAATTACCTGATCAAGCAAGCGCCAGGATGGGAAAGTGTAGGTCAGGTGAGCCCTCTAGGTAAAACCCGCATCTAAAGGGGAAGAGCCCGCGCTCATCTGCGCTTATGAAAGGATTACCGCCTATGAGCAAGCCCAGAATTTCTTCAAGAATTGCCGCTATCGCAGAGTCAGCAACCTTAGCCGTTGATGCCAAAGCCAAGGCCCTTAAAGCTGCCGGCCGCCCTGTCATCGGCTTTGGAGCAGGAGAGCCAGATTTTCCCACCCCTGATTACATCGTTGCAGCAGCAGCTAGCGCCACAAAGGTTGTCGCAAATCATCGCTACTCGCCAACTCCAGGGCTACCAGAGCTTCGCCAAGCGATCGTCAATAAGACCAAGCGTGATTCAAATTATGAAATTAGTCCAGACCAAGTCCTGGTAACTAATGGTGGCAAGCAGGCGGTCTATCAAGCATTTGCCACGATTATCAATCCTGAAGATGAGGTTATTCTGCCATCTCCTTTCTGGACCACTTATCCAGAGTGCATCAAATTAGCTGGTGGAAAAGCGATTGAAGTATTTGCCGATGAATCCCAAGATTATCTAGTAAGTATCGATCAACTAGAGGCTGCAAGAAATGAAAAGACTAAAGCGCTTCTCTTTTGTTCACCCTCAAACCCGACAGGTGCTGTCTATGCAGCAGAGCAGGTAAAAGCAATTGGTCAATGGGCCGCTAAATATGGCATCTGGATTATTAGCGATGAGATCTATGAACATCTGCTTTATGACGGCGCTACTGCTCCATCAATTCCCGTCCTCGTTCCAGAGATGGCTGATAAAACAATAATTGTCAATGGGGTTGCTAAGACCTATGCCATGACTGGTTGGCGAGTTGGCTGGATGATCGGGCCAAAGGATGTAATCAAAGCTGCTACTAATCTACAATCACATTTATCATCTAATGTTTCAAATGTCGCCCAGAGGGCTGCAGTTGCTGCACTCGATGGTGACTTAAGCGCAGTTAGGAAGATGGGTGAGGCCTTTGATAGAAGGCGAAGATTGATGGTAAAACTTCTAAATGAGATCCCAGGAATTACCTGCCCGATGCCTAAAGGAGCTTTCTATGCTTATCCATCTGTGAAAGGCGTTCTTAACAAAGAGATTAATGGTCGCACTCCAACTACTTCTGCTGAGCTTGCTAGGATCATATTGGAGGAGGCCGAAGTAGCAGTAGTTCCTGGCGAGGCCTTTGGACCTTCGGGATATATCAGGCTTTCTTATGCCACCTCAGATGAAGACATAATCGAAGGTGTGGCAAGAATAAAGAAGGTACTTAGTAATTCTTAAGTGCTACTTACGCTTCTTAGTTAAGGTAATTAGCCCAACAATCAAAGCAAGCACAAGCGCTGAGGTGATCGGCAAGGATGAAGAGTTAGTACTGAGATTTGCTTCATCCTCAACCGGTGCTGAAATCGCAACCGGTGATTGAACTTCAAATTCATATTCATCTTCGATGCTATGGCCATCTTCTGAGACTACGCGGTACTTAACGCTATAACCGCCATTGCCGATAATTGAGAGCCCTGCAGTAATCCTTGCGCCTGAGACTTTTGACTTGCCTGAAACTAACTTGCCCTCTGCATCAAAGACTTCAACGCTATTGGGATCATCTTGGCCAACTAATAATAACCCTTCATTAAACTCAAGTATCACCTCCATAGGAAAATCAACTAAAACTGAACCACTACTGGGACTAGCGCTGACTAAGACGCTATGGCTAGAGGCAGGGCTAAGAGAAATAAGACTAAGTAGTAAAGTAAGTAATATCTTTTTCATAGATTTAATCCCACTAGAGCAACTTCTGGCTCTAGTAGTATTCCAAACCTATCCTTTACTGCCTTTCTTGCTATCCGGGCTAGCTCTAATATGTCAGCTGCGCTAGCACTTCCAGTATTAACAAGCGCTAGTACATGCTTACTAGATATACCAGCCCCGTTATGGCTATCGCCTTTTTTCACTCCGGCGCTCTCCATAAGCCATGCCGCAGAGGTCTTTACTCTTCCATCTTCTTGCGGCCATCTAGGGGCCCCGCTTGGTAATTTTTCCGCATCACTTGCACTCAATATTGGATTAATAAAGAAGGACCCAGCAGACCAACTATCTCTTTCTTTCTCATCAAGGAGCATTCCCTTAGCGGCTCTTAAGGCTAATACTGCTTTTCTTAGCTCGGTAATTAGTACTCGATCCCCTAATCTAACCTTCAGATAATTAGCTAGATCGCTATAGGTGATAGGAAGGCTCATCTCACCTTGTCTTAGTTGGAAGGTGACACCAAGGACGACATATCTTCCAGGGTTGCTCTTGAAAATAGATGAGCGATAAGAAAACTGGCATTCAGAGTTAGAGAAAGTCTTATAAGCGCTCTCTTTTCTATCCCAACATCTAACCCTTGCTACTACCTCTGATATCTCATGGCCATATGCGCCAATATTTTGAATCGGAGCAGCTCCCACACTTCCTGGAATTCCAGACATGCTCTCAAGGCCGGCAAAACCTCTTTCAATCATGAATGCTACAAATTCATCCCAATCCTCCCCCGAGGCCACAGTGATCATTGCCCCACTGCAAGCATCAAGATGGAAGGTATTTCCTTTACTTTCAACGCGAATTACTGTGCCACTAAAACCAGCATCAGCAACTAAGAGATTAGATCCCCCGCCCATAATCAATACTGGCTCGCCCGTCTCATCACAGCTCTTTACCGCACCTACTAGTTCTTGTTCGCTAGTTGCGCGAACGAATTTCTTAGCCGGGCCCCCAACATGAAGGCTGGTGTGATTGGCAAGTAACTCGCTCATAAGTAGAAGGCTATCTCCGCGCACTCAAGATGTCGCTACGCCCGCGATATTTCTCAAGGATACGGTTGTAATTCTCCTTAGACTTCTTCTCCCGGAAATCAGGATCAACATCGTGATAGCCATGATGGCGCTCCTGTCTAAGGTCAAGATCGATCTGATAGAGCTTTGCCCCAGCAGCCCTTAAGGCCAGGCTTAATTCGATATCAGCATTTCGATAATAGGTAGCAGAGGGGTTAGCTCCCCCTGCGCTAATTGCAAACTGCCTATCGAGTGCTAAGAAATAACTGAAGAGAACATCGACTTCGCCTACGCCTTTGTCATCAACGCTTCGCCATTGATCTTCAATATTTACTAATCCACCACGCCATCCCACGGCCTGGTATCCCTGTTCAAGTTTCTCTAGGGTGGGTGAAATCGCATCTGAGGTAAATATCGTGGAAGAGTCCATGATCACTAGATACTTCTCGCTTGAGTTGTTTAGAAGGTAATTGACACTATGTCCCCAGCCAAGTTTGTTCTTCTGATAGATAACTGTTTCTTGCTCAAAGCGCTCTTGATAACTAGATAGCCCTTTGCCTGAGGCAAATATCGATATTGGGCTATCACAGTGGCTTCTAATAGAGGAAATGCATTTGGAGAAATCCTCAATAAAAGTATCTGCTATTAGACATATGCGAATCGATCCAGCCATAGCTGGCCTTAAATTAGCGGGTTTCGCGGTGAAGAGTTGAGGCCTTGCAACGTGGGCAGTACTTCTTTAGCTCCATACGATCTGGATCGTTGCGGCGGTTCTTCTTGGTGATGTAGTTACGCTCTTTGCAATCCACGCAGGCCATAGTGATCTTTGGGCGGACATCCACGCTCTTGCTGGCCATGGTGACTCCTTAATTTTTCTTTCCTCAAGTAAGGCGGGGAGAATACCTCGCGACTCGGATTTACTCCAAACCGCAAGGTATCTTGGTAGCGGAGGCGGGATTTGAACCCACGACACAGCGATTATGAGCCGCTTGCTCTACCAAGCTGAGCTACCCCGCCAAGAGTTACCTGCCTTACTGCGAGCCCCCCATCGGAATCGAACCGATGACCTTTTCCTTACCATGGAAACGCTCTACCGACTGAGCTAGGGGGGCAAAGGAAGAGCGGGTTGAAGAATACCTGATTTTTACTCAGCTGGATTCAGTACGATTTTGCCTACTGTCTTACGCGCCAACATATCGCGATGAGCCTGCGCTGCCTGCGACAACGGATATGTCGCCCCAACAATCGGCTTCAACTTCCCACTCATCATCAATCCAAATAGATCCATGAAAACTTCTGCCATCAACTCCTTGTTTGCAAGCGCATTCACTAACCAAAATCCACTAACAGTCCGGGATTTCGGCATCAACACTCCTGGCTGCAAACCCTTCGGCGGTCTCCGCGATGCCATACCGTAGAAAATCAATCGACCAAATGGCGCCAACGCCTCTAACGATTGATCAAAGGTACTTCCGCCCACCATCTCTAAAACTAAATCAACTGGCTTACCGTTATTCGCCGCAATCAACGCCGCCTTCAAATCCGCTTCCCCGGCATCGACAACCGCATCTGCGCCCAACTCCTTACATAACTTCTTCTTCTCATCCGATGAAGTCACCGCGATTACATACGCGCCCCACAACTTCGCCAGCTGAATCGCGACCGACCCGACTCCCCCCGCGCCGGCATGAACCACAACGCTCTGGCCCGCTTTCACATGTCCCATCGTCTTTAGGATCATGTGCGCAGTCGTTCCTTGCACCATCATCGCAAGCGCCGCACCATCACTTACGCCATCTGGAAGTGGAATCACGGTCTTCGGATTCACCAACGTCTTCTGGCAATATCCACCCGTCGAAGCGAGCGCCAACACCCGCGACCCATCTGGCATCTTGCCCACGACTTCCATCCCTGGAATCAAGGGCAATTTCTGTGAGGATAGATATGAATTCTCAGTCTGGTGCGTATCTGCGTAATTAATCCCAATCGCAGTCACATCCAAAAGGACCTGGCTACCCGATGGGACTGGTTCTGGAAGATCGACATACTTCATTACCTCCGGCCCACCGAACTCAGTTATGTAGATTGCTTTCATGATCGGGAGACTATCTCTAACACTCGCACCGCCTCTTCCCGGGAGGGAAAGGAAGCTTGGGCTCCCTCACGAGTCACGCTTATAGCGGCGCATTCGAGGCCAAATGTGAGCGCCTCTTTAGGAGAAAGCCCCAAGGAAATCCCAGCTGCAAAAGCTCCTATCAAGCAGTCGCCCGCGCCAACTGTGTCAATCGAAAGAACCTTTCGCCCAGGAATCTCAACTCTCTCACCATCACTAGATTGGAGCACCGCACCTGCCTCACCTAGTGTGATTATCAACCCGCCTTTGAATCCCGGACTTCTCATCAATTCATATTCCAATTCATTTACAACCAGCCAATCGGTGTTCTCTAGGAGTCCTCGAGTCAGTTCTCTAAATGGCGCAGGATTCAAGATTGTCGTTATCCCGCGTTCTTGGGCGGCAATGAACACGCTCTCGGTAACTTCTAGAGGAGTTTCAAGTTGGGATAACACAACCCCGACATCCTCTAGGTTGACAAAGCGCTCTGTTACTTCATCTACGACCAAACGCTCATTTGCCCCTGGAATGATCACTATCCGATTCTCGCCACCTTGCTCGATCCAAATATGTGCAACTCCAGTGTTCTCTGGAAAGTCAAAAGAGGATGAAAAGTCGACCTGGTTATCTTCAAAGTTGCGCTTACACGATTCGCCATTCTCGTCTCGACCAAACCCTGTAATCATCGAAACCGGGACGCCACACCTAGCTGCCATCACAGCTTGATTCGCTCCCTTTCCGCCAAAACTGACTTTGAAAGATAGGCCGCGTTTCGTCTCACCCGCTAATGGGATTGCATCGATGTAACAGGAGAGATCAACGTTGACGCTCCCGACCACAACTACCTTTGAACTCATTTCCTAAGTACCTGAAGCACTCTCTCCCGAACTGCCAATTCATCAAGATCGCTAACTATCTTATGTCTTCCTCTTTCTAACTCAGCGTGAGAACACTTGCCACCTTCGCTGACGGTCACTTGACCTAGACCGGAAAAATCAAACAAATCAGGCTCTAGAGCCATCAAAAGGGCGATCAGGTCATGCGGATTATTGAAATCGACATTTCTATAGGTTGCCCATTGCCGGATTTCCTTGCCCAAAGCGCTATCTCCTAGGAAATCAAAGTCGCCAATCTCTATCGAAACTTGTCGGGTCACATTAAGTGGCATGACCCAGATTCTCATATCTGCCCCGAACACAATCTGAGCAGCGAGCGAATCACACTTGAAATTATGTTCGGCAAAATCACGGGCAAAATCCCCGCCCATCACATATAGCGCTTTAACTTTCGAACTCCAGCTCGGATCTCTCTTTATTGCAGTAGCGATGTTGGTGAGCGGACCTATCGCAAGTATCTCTATCTCCCCTGGATGTTCGTTAACTTCAGAAAGGAGAAACTCAATAGCTCCATCGGCAGCGGCAAATGAGTTCAAGCCCTCAAGCTGGAATCCCTCGATTCCTGAGTGCCAAGGCTCACTACCGTAAAGTGGTAAAGACTCTCCCTTGAAAACGGGATATCGACCACCTGTGTAACTAAGCGCAATCTTCCCTCTTAGTTCGACGTCTCCATATACGCAAGTGATACCAAGAACCTTCAAATCTGTGAAGGTGGGAAGAGCGGTTAGCACCATCGCATCGTCAACATCGCTGCCGATATCAGTATCGACCATGATTTTGCGCATTGCTTAACCCCTCGTCGAACCGAGCGTCAAACCTGAAACGAACTGGCGCTTAAGGATAAGAAAAATTATTAAGGTGGGAAGAGCGGCCATAGTAGCACCTGCCACAAGTAAATTAAAGTCAGTTACATACTCTCCTTGAAGCCGGCCAAGTGCTGAAGTGATAGGCCTCCTTTTGTTTCAGGTGTGCCAGGCGCCGGTAGAACACTTGTTAGCCTGAGATTCGTTTATGAAAGTTGCACTGATTCTGCCAATTCGATTTTTCTCTCTGGTAAAGGCTATTTTGTCGAGGTGTTACGTGGCGCCTTGAAAGCAAAGGAGTTTGTGCGTGATCTGCATGGCTCCATAAAGACAACTTATGCAGATACCATTGAGCTTATGGAACAATGCACGAAAGATTCTTCGCCATCAGAGCAAGAATATTCTTGGTCAGATACCGCAAAACGGGCTTATAGGCTAAAGGGTTAAAGATGAAGCGCCAACTTCCAAGATGGAAAAATATAAGACCACTTCTTGGTTGGAGTTTGCCAACATTTTCTGCTCAAGATCGCAAGTTGAAGTCTGTGGTAAATCTATCTGAAATGAGATTACTAGCCAAAAAACGTGTACCAAAAGCTATTTTTGATTATGTCGATGGTGGTGCCAATGATGAACTTTCTTATGCAAGAAGCCAGGAAATTTATTCAAGAGTTGAATTCAAGCCCAGGGTTTTAAGAGATGTTTCAATGATTGACCTTTCAACACATGTTTTGAGCACTCCCTCGGCACTACCAATAATTTTTGCACCCACTGGTTACACCAGAATGATGCATTATCAAGGCGAAGTTATGGTGGCAAAAGTTTGTGAAGCACACAATCTGATTTACAGCCTGTCCACCATGGGTACAACCTCTTCTACCGAGATTGGTCAGCAGGTTCCAAATGTGCGCCGTTGGTTTCAGCTTTATTTGTGGCGGGATAGAGATCAGAGCCTAAGATTCATTGAAGAGGCTAGATCTGCTGGTTTTGAAGGATTAATGCTGACAGTTGATACTGCGATAGGTGGTATTAAGTGGCGGGATATGCGCAATGGCTTAACCGTGCCGCCAAGAATTAGATTGAAGACTTTTCTCGACATGGTCCTTAAACCTAAGTGGTGGTTTAATTTGCTAACTACCGCTCCACTTGAGTTTGCAACCTTTAGAAATTTTGATAAACCACTCTCTGAAATCGCTGCAAAAGTATTTGATCCCGCAGTTACTTTTGAGGATGTTAAATGGCTTCGATCAGTCTGGCAGGGAAAGTTAATAATCAAGGGAGTTCAGAGAGTTGCAGATGCAAAAGAGCTAGCCAAAATCGGCGTGGATGCGATTGTACTTTCTAATCATGGCGGCCGGCAATTAGACCGCTCTGTCGTACCACTTGAGTTATTGCCAAATGTAAGAGAGGTAATTGGAGCAAAAGGCGATGGCCCTCAAATCTATATAGATGGCGCAATCATGAGTGGGGCTGATGTCTTAGCGGCAATTGCTCTTGGGGCTGATGCGGTTTTGATAGGTCGTGCCTATCTTTATGGTGCTATGGCGGCTGGAAAACCTGGAGTTGAAAAAGTGGTTGAGATTTTTAGATTTGAAATGGAGACAGCGATGAAGCTAATGGGAGTTAAAAATCTGACTGAATTATTGCCAGATTTTGTAAATATAAGAGCTTAGGCATATCTGGCGTGAAGTGCGCCATCAACCATTAAATCTGCGCCAGTAATGAATGAGGCATCTTTAGAGAGAGCAAACAAGACTACATTTGCAATTTCTTCCGGTGATCCAAACCTGGCATTCGGTGCCACAGCAAGTGAGTGAGTCTTTTCATCTGGGAACTTCTCCATATAGCTCTTTAATAAGGGTGTAGCAGTTGTACCTGGGGAGACTGAATTAACTCTTATCCCATACTTTCCCTCATCTAAGGCTAGATTTCTGGATAAGCCAATAATGCCACCTTTGGCCGCTGAGTATGGAAAGAAATTTGGTCTAGACATTCGGCCATGAATCGATGAAATATTCACTATAGCGCCATATTCAGCCCTCCTCATTTCAGGCAAGCACAACTTGGCTAAGTACCAACTAGATTTTAGATCGAGTGCAAAAAAATCACTCCACTCCTCCTCAGCGTACTCCACCGCATCTGCATATGAATTTCTACCGGCATTTGAGACCGCTACTGTTACTGGGCCATAGCTTGATACCAATTTATCAAAACCATTTTTAAAGGTTTCAAATTTAGAGACATCGGCATGGGCAAATTGAACCTGATGACCTTCTTTAGTTAAATTTTCAACCAGAGTATTTGCTCTAACATCATCTATGTCGACAAATGAAACCTTTGCTCCTTCCTTGACTCCACCTAAAACCAAAGCTTCACCAATGCCGGCAGCTCCACCTGTAACAAATAAATGCTCACCTTTCAATATCATGCAGATCTTGCCCCTAATCCCCCATCAACTGCCCAATCAGATCCACTAACATAGGTTGATTTATCGGAGAGTAAAAATGTAACTACTTTAGCCACCTCAAATGGTTCTCCCATTCTTCCTAATGGTTGGATTGAATTGGCTCGCTCAAGCCGACCAGATTCGCCACTTAGCCAAGTTTTTGTTAATTCAGTCAATATATATCCAGGTGAAACTGCATTGACTCTGATTTGATGCCTACCCTCATCTAATGCCAAATTTCTAGTTAATCCAAGGACGGCAGATTTAGCCGCACCATATGGGAAAAAACCTGGATAAGTTAGTCGACCATGAATTGAACAGATATTAACTATTGAACCTGCTTTTGCTTTTCGCATTGCAGGAAGTGCCAATTTGGCCGTTAACCAAACTGGTTTCATATCAATTGCAAAAAAATCATCCCACTCCTTGTCCGTCATCTTGACTGGGTCAGCATGGGAGTTAACGCCAGCATTATTAACTACGCCAGTAACCTCACCAAATCTATTGACACCTGATTCAAAAGCAGTTTTCAACTGATCAAAACTAGCCACATCAGCACTAAAGAAGGCTACGCTTTTCCCATCAGCACTTAGTTCTGAGGCCAATCTATTTCCAGCGTACTCATCGATATCAATAAAAGTCACTGAAGCAGATTCAGCAGCAGCATCTCTAACTATTGCTTCACCAATACCTTTGGCGCCGCCAGTTACAAAGATGTGCTTATTGGCTAACTTCATGTCGATAAACTACCTTACTAGCCTCATTGATTGCATTACGGAAAGCTTCTACATTTTCGTTAACTTTAGTGACCCCACCCTTTGTTACAGGACCGCCTAAACCAATTAGATCCGCACCGGCTTCAAACCACTTAGGAACCGACTCTAATGTGATGCCTGCTGTTGGGCACCAGCGATTGTTTGGAAATGGCTCACGGAGCATCTTTAGATGTCCAGGTCCCATTGTTGATGCCGGAAATAGTTTCAAAATATCTGCGCCATTCTCTTCGGCAATAGCCACCTCGGTAGGTGTACACACTCCTGGCATTGAGACGAGTCTCAATTTCTTAGTAGCAGTTATTACATCCTCATTGGTATCTGGTGAAACAATAAACTTTGCACCTACATCTTCAGCTTTCTTTACATCCTTAACAGTTCTAACAGTGCCAGCTCCAACGAGTAATCCCTTGTTTTGCAATAAGTTAGCAATGATTTCTAAGGCTCCAGGAGTAGTCAAAGTAATCTCTATCACCTTGACTCCAGATTCAACCAAAGCATCAGCTAGAGCTTGTCCTTCACTTTGTGAGTTTGCTCTAACTAAGGTCATCATTTTCTCTTGCAGCAATGTATCTAGTGTCTTCACTTTAAACTCCCTAGCCTATTTAAGACATCAGAATCAACCACACCAAATTTTCCTTTTGGTATGCCAGTCCAATCCCCAAACATACTTGCAACTGATGCACCACAGATACTCCCCTGAGTAAGTGCTTGAAATGGATTCATCCCACTTAGTAAACCGGCGATGGTGCCACCAGTAAAGGCATCTCCTGATCCAACGGGATCTACCGAAACAACCTTTGGTGGTGTGAACTGGTCAAACTCGCCATCAATTGAGTACCTTAAAACCTGGCTACCTTTGGTCATTACCGCAATTTTGCAACCTCGATTATTTGCCTCAGCAAGTACTTTCTTAGCATCGGTAAGTCCAAATACCACTTGATACTCATCTTCGCCACCAATTAGTAACTCAATATCAGTAGCTAACGGCTCTAAGACTGCTTTTGCCTCGCTCTCACTCCAGAGTTTTCGACGAATATTTAGATCAAAACTAGATTTAACCCTTCTTTCTCTTGCTCTTCCTAAGGCAAATTTGACTGTATCTGCACCAGTCTTTGAGATAGCACAGGTTATGCCGGTGGTATGAAGCCATCTGGATGATGAAATGAAAGTCTCAGGAATATCAGTTGGCTCAATAGTTGATGCAGCAGATCCTTTCCTTAGGTAACTTATTTCAACCGGGGCAGATTTTCCTGGATTTCTTACCATTGCAGCTGAAAATGAAGAGACTCGTTTAACGGCTGAGACATCCACACCCTCAGATTTAATATCGTTGATCATCACCGAACCTAATTGGTCAGTGCCGAATCTAGAGAAATATTGAGCTTTTAAACCCAGCCTTGAAATCGCAACCGCCACATTAGCTTCAGCGCCGGCTGTAACTCTCTCATAACTTTTGGCGCTCATTACAGATTCAGTGTCTGCAGTAATGAATACTGATAGAACTTCACCAAATGTGAAAAGATCGAAGCTCAACTAAGCTCCAAATGTTGTTGTTTTTTTGCCACTTACTCCAGGGTTTGCAATAAAAATAAACCCTGCTTTGGGGTACTCATCTAAATCCATCGATTCCCCATGATTTCCAACAGCTGAAGTAATAATCAATTTATCTAGTTTTTCACCAGCAAAGCAACAGGATGTCACCTTTTGAACGGGTAACTTAATCTCGGCTAACTGTTTACCTGTATTGCCATCAAAACACCTCACAGCTGATCCCATCCAAAAGGCCACCCAGATATTGTCATCTGCATCAGCGCACATGCCATCGGGAAAGCCCATCCCCTCTTCAACTTGAACTAGCGTCCTTCTGTTTGAAATCTCGCCATAATGGTAATCAAACACCTCTACCTTCAAAGTTAGGGTATCGATGTAATACATCCTGGTTAGGTCATTGCTCCAATCCATACCGTTCGAGATACCAACATCACCAAACAAGCGCTTAAGTTTTGTGCCATCTTTGCTTAATCGATAAAACGCACCTTCATTACTTTGATTTTCATAAGCCATAGAACCTAGAAATAGATATCCATCTGGAGAAACTTTTGCATCATTCCATCGTAATTTATGTTTATCTGGATGGCCATCAGCATCTTGCCTACTGGAAAGCTTGGTTATTTGCCCATCAATATCCCGTAGTACTGGTCCGTTGGCAGTTCCCAAGATCTCTCCGCCCTTACTTCGCGGTATCTGAAACCCAACCGCCTCATCAGTTTGATACTCACCTATTTCACCTGTGATTAGATTTCTTGATCTGACAAATTGGCCATAAATGTCACACCACTGCACAATATTGTTTCCTGGGCCAGTTGCTGTTGGACCTTCACCTAACTGATTGCGCCGGGAGTCAAATACTTCGATTGCAACTGACATACCTACCCCTTTAGGGAGCCAGAGAGCAAGCCACGCAAGAAATATCGTCCAAGGAAAATATATACAATCAAGGTAGGCAAGGATACAAGTAACGCAGACGTCATGTTTAACCCGTAATAGACCTGATTAGTGGAGCCAGTCAAAAAGTTTAATTGGGTGGTAGCAACTGCTAACTTGGGATTACCGCCAGTCAAAAAGATCGCAAATAAGAAGTCATTCCAGGCTGAGGTGAATTGCCAGATTAGCACCACCACAAAAGCTGGAATAGACAGCGGCAAGATAATCGAACGGTAAATTCTTACCATCGAAGCTTTATCTACTCGACCTGCCTCAATTAACTCATTAGGAATCGCTTCATAGTAATTTCTAAAGATCAATGTACAGATAGGTATGCCATAGATAACATGGGCCAGTACCAATACATAAATACTCTTATTTAACCCGGAGATAGTGGCCACCCGAACTAGCGGAATCATCACCGCTTGATATGGAATAAACATGCCAAATAAAAAAAGTGTAAATATTAGATTACTACCCTTGAACTTCCACTTTGCAAATACATAACCATTTATTGATCCGACTATTGCTGAAATGATCGAGGATTGAATCACAATTACTAAGGTGCGAAGCATGGCGACACCCATGCCCGCACTTAGTCCAGGAAATGTCTTTGTATCCCCACTCCATGCTAACTTCCACGCGCTAAAATCTAATGAAGTTGGTAGTTGAAAAGCTGTAGTTAGATAAACACCCTTTACGCCCTTTAGGGAGTTCACTACCAACACGTAGATTGGCATAATTACTAAGAACCAAATAAAGATTAATGAAACATACTTAAAAACCAGCCAAAACTGATCTTTGCCAGTCAATTTGCGTTTGGATCTCTGAACTACCCGTTTCGCAATGATTAGCTCTGCGGTATGGCTCATCTAAACTCCTCATGCTTGTTCACATAGCGCAGGTATGGCAAGACTAGAACCGCCACCATGATCAATAGCACTAAGGCGATGGCTGTGCCTTTGGCGTAATCAAAATTATCAAAAGTAGCTTGCCACATGTAAACTGCCAGCGTTTGGGTGACAAATCCCTTACCATTAATACCAACAATTAAGTCAAAGACCTTCATGGACATATGTCCCAAAATAATTACCACTGTCAAAAACGTGGGGGTTAGATGGGGAAATAAGACTAAGCGATAGATTTGCCACTCCGAAGCCCCATCTACTCGAGCAGCCTGGCGCATATCATCGGAAATACCACGAAAGCCCGCTAAAAATAATGCCATTACATAACCTGCCACCTGCCAAACAGCAGGGATAGCGATGGCGTACATCGCACCTGATTGCGAGGCGTACCAAGGGTTTTGTAAGAATCCTAAGCCCACCTTTTGTAAAAGCAAATTAATACCACCTGCATCCTCGCCAGTGGTGGAGTTGAGTAACCAGTTAAATACCGTTCCCATGGCGATAAATGAGATCGCCATTGGATATAGATAAAAGGAGCGGAAAAATCCCTCACCCTTTATTCCCTTCTCCAGTAGTAATGCCATGATTAATCCGGAAATCAATGCACCGAGAATAAAGACCACAGTAAACTTCACCAAATTAGTGAATGCGTGGGTGAATGTTACATCACTTAGTAAGTCAGAATAATTCTTGAAGCCAACATATTTAATTTCCTTAACACCAACTGAGTTCTTATTCGTTAGGGACATATTTAAAGTCCAAAGAATTAGGCCATAAACAAAAAAAGCCATCGCTAAAATCGATGGAATCAAAAAGGGCAATCCTCCAATCCGAGCACGTAACGGCCTGGGTTTAGATGCAACTGCGCTCTTCATTCTTCACACACCCTAATCAATAGTGGGGTAAGGCATGGTCAAACTAGGAAACAAAAACAAGTTTGGTGGGCGAAATGATTCACCCACCAAAACTTGCAACTACTTCTTTCTTAGGCCTTACCTGCATCGTAGGCAGCCTGTAGATCCTTGGCTAATCCAGCGTTATCTTTAAAACCGCCAGAGAAGTACTTACCTACAGCCGAGTTGTATGCAGCCATCAGCGCGTTGTTGCCAGTAACACCATGGACAGTTGATCCAACCAAGCGGTCGGTCTTCCATTGCTGGGCAACAGCCTTTAGATAGTCATCATACAAAGAAAGATCAGAGTCAGTACGTGCTGAGATTGATCCCTTCTTTGGATTAAATGCATCTTGTCCAGCCTTTGAACCACAAACCTTCAGCCATGCGATTGCAGCGTTGCGGTGTGGCGCACCAACTGGAAGTGTGAATGAATCTGACAACCATTGATAAACAGCAACGTTGCCATCCTTCATAGGAGCTGGAGCCCAGGTGTAATCAGTTCCTAGCTTCAAACCATCCGATTGCCACTGTGCTGATGCCCAGTCGCCCATGATGAAGAAGCCGGCTTTGCCTTGGGTTACAAGTCTTCCAGCATCTGGCCAGTCAAGGTTAGCAGCGCCCTTATTTCCATAAGAAAGAATCTTCTGGAAGTTCTTAAGTGCCTCTGCCACCTCAGGACCTGTCCATGAGGTTGATCCATTAAACAAACCGTCAAACTTATCTGGACCTAATGTGGCAAGCAGTACCCAGTCAAGTAGGTGAGCAATCGCCCAGTCACCTTTACCAGCTAATGCAATTCCATCGATACCAGATTTCTTAAACTTATCTAGTGCACCCATGAATTCATCAAGTGTCTTTGGTGCAGCGGTGACTCCTGCCTTGGCAGCAGCACCAGGATTCCACCAGAGAACATTTGCACGGTGAATATTTACTGGAACTGAGTAGATCTTGCCATCTACTGTAAGTGTCTTAATCAGATCAGATGGGAATACCTTGTCCCATCCCTCTGATTCATACAGTGATGTTAGATCCTCTAGCTTTCCAGTCTTTACATATCCATCAAGTTCCATACCAGCGTGTGCTTGGAACGAATCTGGTGGATTGTCTGCCTCAAGACGGCTAGTTAATACCGCCTTAGCATTTACACCAGCACCGCCAGCAATAGCAGCGTTAATAAACTCTGTGTCTGGATTTTGTGCTGTGAAAACGTCAATCATTCCCTGTAAGCCAGCAGCTTCGCCACCAGATGCCCACCAGGTAAAGATTTCAAACTCTGTGTCTGTCTTTGCTGCGTCATCTGATGATGAACCACACGCGCTTACCCCAAGGGCAATAGCTACTGCAGCTGCAACAAGACGAAATGAACCTTTACGCATCCATTTCTCCATTCCTTCTTGATATCTAGAGTGGTACGACGCGACCCGTCGAACCTGAGGTTAATCCTTGTGCTCCCAAGTAATTCCGTCAATGCGAACATGGCTAAACAATCGGTTAGTAAAGGTGCTTTATCCAATTGTTATAAAGCACGGATCTCATCCCTAAAGTAGGAGTTTAGAGTCTACTTGTGCAGGTAACTGACCCTCTAATCTTTACCGAGTGGGCGCTGATAAGTATGACTTGCACAACCTCTCAAGAATTTTCACCGCAGCCTTAGCTTCTGATTGTTTAGATCACATGAATCTGCGCAATCAGGTTTTAGAACCAGATATTGAAATGATTTCAGGCGATGGTGTGATGATGGGATACGCCTTTCCAGTGAGAGTCGAGGCGGTCTTTTCAGCTCCTGATGTGCCCTATGTTGGATTACTTAAGGCATTAGATGCTATTGGGCAAGATCAGGTTTATGTGACACCATCTAATCGAAATAATGGTGGAAATCATCCAGCAGCTTTTTGGGGTGAACTGCTTTCAACTGCATGTAAACATAAGGGGGTAGCAGGTGCGTTAACTGATGGTCCAGTTAGAGATACCACCAGAATGCGCGCGCTTGGTTTTAAAGTCTTTAGTGTTCAGACCTCTCCCCTTGATATTAACTCAAGATATGAGGTGGTTGAACATAATGTGCCAGCTGAGATTGATGGTGTGGTAATTAATCCCGGAGATTTGATTGTTGGCGATATTGACGGAGTAGTTATTGTGCCCAAAGATGCAATTGATGAGGTAATTGCCAGAGTTGAAGAGAAAAACTCGGGGGAAGATCTATTTAGAAAAGCGGTAAGAGATGGAATGGCGCCAAGTGAGGCCTTTGCAAAGTATGGAGTCTTATAAATGAAACCAATTGTTCAGGTATCACTTGATCTAATTGATATGGATGAAGCGCTTGCAATGGCGCATGCTGCGCTACGTGCTGGCGTTGATTGGCTAGAAGCTGGCACGCCATTTATTTTGGCAGAGGGTTTACATGGTGTGACAGCTTTGCGAAAAGAGTTTCCAAATACTCCAGTTGTTGCAGACTTAAAAACAATGGATGGTGGCTACCTAGAGGCTAAGATGATGGCAAAAGCTGGTGCCACTCATGTGGTTGTTATGGCGAGATCTCACCCAGAAACCATCAAATGTGTTGTACAAGCAGCAAAAGATTATGGAATCACAGTTATGGGCGACAACCTTGGCTGTGAAGATATGGTCAAAGGAGCTCAACTTCTAGAAGATCTTGGTTGTCAAATGATTATTCACCATATTGGCTATGACGAACGCCGAGGAATTGCAGCAAGTGGACAACGTGCACCGAATCCTTTGGATCAACTAAAGCAAGTGGTTGATTCAGTTTCAGTTCCAGTTCAAGCAGTTGGTGGACTTTCACTTGAACAAGCAATTGCCTGTCCATCATATGGTGCACCTCTAGTTGTTATTGGTGCCCCCCTGGCAATTGATGCTGATTCATTTTCAAAAGGTGCTGGAGATGTGGAAGAGGTGTTGCGTAAAATTTGTGAAAAAGTTCATGCTTATGGTGATATTCCGATCACCCCTAGAATCATTTAGTGAGAAGGGCGATAGCTAAATATGAAATCTCTTGCGGTAGTCAATTACTCTTCAGCGCCTATGAGTGTTGAGTTGCAAGAGGTTGAGCGGCCAATTGCTGGTGATGATGATGTTATTTTGCAAGTTGAAGCTGTGAGTGTTTGTGGTAGCGATCTACACCAGTGGCATGGCACCAACTCTTGGGCGGTTAATTATCCAGTTGTGCTAGGACATGAATTTTGTGGCGTAATAGTTGAGCTTGGTAAGAATGTAGAAGCTTTGGGCAATTGGCAGGTAGGTCAAAAGGTAGTTACTGAAACTGCCGCAGTAGTTGATACAACTTCACCACTTTCTAGGGTCGGCAAATACAACTTAGATCCAGGTCGAAAGGGTTTTGGGTATGGGGTTAATGGTGGTATGACTAGATATGCCAAGGTAGCCGCTCGCCTACTTCATAAGATTCCAGAGAGTATTTCATTTGAATATGCAGCCATGACTGAGCCGTGCGCAGTTGCCTATAGCGCCACAATCGCACCTGGGTTTATTAGACCAGGTGATCGAATTGTGATTTTAGGACCCGGACCAATCGGAGTCTTATGTGCAGCTGTGGCAAAACTCGCCGGCGCTGAGGTGGCATTAGTTGGGTTAGCCAAAGATCAAAACCGATTAAACATCGCAAGAGCTTATGGATGTGAAGTAATTATTGGTGATGCTAGTGAGTGGGCAAAAAGCGTAGATGGCTTAGGCGCGGATGGCGTTGTTGATGCTGCCGGTGTTAGCGCATCACTAAAGCACGCTCTGGAAGTTGTCAGACCAGATGGCTGGATTTCCAAAGTTGGCTGGGGGCCACAACCTTTGGATTTTTCGTTAGATCCATTGGTGGCAAAGAATGTAACACTGCGTGGAACATTTTCGCACAATTGGCCAATGTGGGAGAGAGTATTGAGGTTACTTGGCAACGGAAAATTAGATTTAAGACCAGTTCTTGGTGGCGTTTTTCCGATTAAAGATTGGCGAACTGCATTTGAAAAGATGCAATCTGGTGAGATCCTTAAGTCAGTCATAAAACCTGAATGACTATGCGGCTAAAAGATAAAGTAATTGTAATTACTGGAGCAACATCTGGTATCGGCAAAGCTTTAGCCACCCGTTGCGTGTTAGAAGGTGCAAAGGTACTTATTCATGGCATAGACCAGATTGCTGGTCAAAAATTAGTAGAACATCTGGGCAAGAATGTTCATCTGTGTATATCAGATCTGAATAACCTAGATTCGCCAAAGCATATTGTGACAAGCGCCATCGAAGCCTTTGGAAAGATTGATTCAATAGTTAATAATGCAGCCGTTATTGAGCGTAATAATCTGCTAGAGGTAAGTGAAAAATCATTCTCAAAGACAATCACAATCAATCTGCAATCAGCCTTGTTCTTAATTCAAGCAGCCTTTCCTTATCTAAAACAAACTCAAGGAAATGTCCTCAATATTGGATCTATTAATGCCTATACCGGTGAAGCTTCGCTCTTGACATACAGTATTAGCAAAGCAGGTTTACAAACCATGACTAGAAACTTAGCTAATGCACATGGAGTTGATGGTATTAGGTTTAACTTAATTAATCCTGGCTGGATCTTGACTGATCGAGAGTACGCAGATCAAATAAAGAAAGGGTTACCTGAAAATTGGCCAGACAAGCTGGGTAAAGACAATATTCCATTTGGAAAGATGAGCACTCCAGAACAACTAGCCGCTGCTTGCATTTACTGGTTAGGTGATGAATCCAAACCATTTACTGGCTCAGTTGTTGACCTTGAACAATTTTCAATTATCGGCAGAAACCCAGAGAAGTAATGCCCAAATTAGCTGCGTTTCCTAAGGGGTTTATTAAGCAACTAGTCGCTGGTCAAATGAGTATTTATGAATGGATCAAGTTAGCTGATGAGTTAAGAGTTGATGGACTTGAGTTTTACAACAATTTTGCAGATGTTAAAGATTCAAGAAATTGGCCTAAGATTAAGAAAGCGGTTGAAGATGCCGGAATGGTAATTCCAATGATGTGTGCCTCACCTGATTTTACAATTCCAGATCCTAAATTGCGTCAAAATGAGGTGGAGAAAGAAATTTATGCAATTGAGATGAGTGCAGCCTTAGGTGCCAAATATTGTCGAGTACTTTCTGGTCAAAGAAGAAAAGATATATCTAGAGAAGAGGGAATGAATTATGTGGTGGAATCAATTAATGCCTGCATTCCTAGCGCCGAAAAACTTGGCATAACACTTATTATTGAAAACCACTATAAGGATGATTTTTGGACCGAACCTGAGTTTGCTCAAATGATGGATGTGTTTGTTGATTTGGTGAATCGTATTGAGTCTAAATCTTTCGGTGTTAATTACGATCCTTCAAACGTAATAGCTGCTGGAGAAGAACCACTTGAATTACTTGAGCGAGTTAAGCACAGAGTCGTAACTATGCACGCCTCAGATAGATATCTGGCCAACGGCACCGTTGAGGACTTACGAAAGGTAGAGGGTGGTAGTGCAGGCTATGTTTCCTTTTTCAAACATGGTGTGATTGGAAAGGGCCTAAATGACTATGATGCTATTTTTAGTATCTTAAAAGGTGTTGGATTTGATGGCTGGATTTCCATAGAGGATGGCGTAGATGGCATGGAACAAATGCATGAGAGCGCGGATTTCTTGCGAAAGAAGATTAGTAAGTACTGGCCTAATTACCAGCCACGATGACATTGTTTAGCGACTTACCGGCCGCTAGAAGATTGAGCTGTGACTCAATTAATCTTTTTGCCCGGCTTTCAAAGGCTGAAGTATTTCCACCAACGTGGGGAGAGATAAAGACACCTTTTGCTTTCCACAGTGGGTGATCACTAGGTAGTGGCTCTGGATCGGTAACGTCCAAAGCAGCGGAAATACGACCAGAGTTAAGTTGCGCAATTAGTGCATCAGTATCAACAATTGGACCTCGCGCTACATTCACTAGAAGAGCACCATCCTTCATTAATGCCAATCTTCGGGCGTCAAACAATTTTCTACTTTCAGGTGTTAGTGGCAAAATCAAGATAACAACATCAAGTAAAGGTAGGTGTTTATCTAGATCAGCAATTGGAATTGTGTTGTCTCGGCCACTTTGAGTAAAGGGAACAATTTCAACTGCAAAACCTGAAAGCATTTTTGCAATTGTGGTTCCAATCGAACCAAATCCAATTATCCCAATCTTTCTATCATTTATTGATTTCCTTTCAACATGCACCCAAGCAGATTTATCTTGATTGCGGACAAAATCTGGAAAGCCTCGAAGCGAGGCGATAGTTAGTCCAACTGCTAGTTCAGCCGTTGAATCATCATGGATACTTTTACCATTACATAAAGTCATACCTTCACGAACAAATTCCAAGGCATCGTCGTAACCTGCATTTGGCATTTGTAATATTTTAAGATTCGGCATTTTCCTAGTGAGCTCTAGTGCTGGCCGTCCACCCATATAGGTGGGTACGTAAAAAGTTATTTCAGATAAATCTGAAGTCTCAATTGGCGTTGTGGCTGGTGATAACCTCTTGAACTTGCTAGGAACATTTAAGTCATCCCACTGCGTCCAAATAGCATGCTCTGCCATCACTTTTTCCGATCATTTATATCAAGTGGTGTTGTTACCACCTTATTAACTAAAGTACCGATTTGATCAACCGTAATTGTAACTACATCGCCATTTACCAACGAGATCTCAAGTGGTGGAACTATTCCAGTCCCAGTTGATAACAAAACTCCAACCGGAAAATGTTGACATCTAAACAAGTAATTTATTAAATCTTCAAACGACCTACTTAATGCCTTTAGCGAGGTTTGAGCTTGCCAAACGATTGAACCATTTCGTTCTATCTTTGCTTGGATATCAAGTTTATTGTGATCAAATATCTCCCAAATCGGCCGGATCATTGGTCCAATGGCATTTGAGCCATAATAAATCTTGGCCTGCGATAGGTAAAGTGGATTCTCGCCTTCAATATTTCTTGCAGTCATATCATTGCAAATACTCATACCAATTAACTCTGCAAATCTATTGACAACTATGGCAACCTCAGGCTCTGGTACTGAAGCGAGTGCATCTTCTCTAATGCCAACTTCAGCTCCATGGCCTACAGTCCTTCTTGCAGTTGCCTTAAAAAATAACTCTGGCCTATCTGCCTCATAAACTAATTGATACACATCTGGAATTCCACTCTCTTCTTTGCGAGCATCTCTAGAGCGTTGATATGTAACACCTGCCCCCCAAATTTCTGTGTCTACTGCAACCGGAGCTGATAACTCTCCATTCATTTCTTTAGAAGTTGCAGATTCATATACCTTTTTCAAATCTGTTAAACCTAATCTAAGCGCAGAAGATAACGTCCTTAATCCAGGTATTTCAAAATACTTACCATTAACTTCTTTAACCAATTGGTATCGTTCAGTTGAGGTCTTAATAACAGCTAAATGACTCATATTAGATCTCAATTCGATTTACTAATCCAGATTCTTCAAGTGCACTCCAAGTAGCATCTGGGATATCCATATCGAAATCGGCAATATTTGAACTCAATTCTTGAACACTTCTTGATCCAGTTAATACGCAAGTTACCGCAGGATGTCGATGTGGAAATTGAATTGCTGCTGCAGTCAATGGAATATGAAAGTCAGCCAGAAGATGCTTTATATCTAAGGCTCGCTTAAGAATCTCAGGTTTAACTTTTACGTAATCGTAAGTGGACTCTGGCGTTGGACTTGCTAGAACACCTGAGTTATAGACTCCTCCGACCATCACGCCGGTTTCTTTCTTTAAACACTCTTTAAAGAGTTCATCCTGTGCTGATTGATCTAGTAACGAGTATCTGCCGGCAATCAGAATGATATCTAAATCCATTTCCTTAACGGCCTTAGTTGCATATGAGCAGTAATTTAATCCAACGCCAACACCTCTAATTACGCCTTGAGAGCGAAGCTCATCCAATACTGGATAAGATTCTGCAATTGCCTTATCCAATTGATCATCGGCATCATGAATTAATGCAATATCTACTCTATCTAGATCTAGTCTTCTTAGACTTTCCTCTAGTGATTTTAAGATTCCTTGTCTTGAAAAATCAAAAACTGGAAAAATTGTAGGATCAACCCCAACAAAGGCAGCTAGGCCAGCCACTTTTCCTGCAATCTCCTCTGGTGTGAACTTTTGTAGCACTCTGCCAACTTTTGTGGAGATCACGAAGGGTTTATTTGATTTGTTTAATGCCGCTCCCATTCTCCTCTCGGCATTACCATGGCCGTATAGGGGCGCAGTATCAAAAAAATTGATTCCAGAATCAATGGCAGCCAAAATAGTTGCCTCAGCATCGGCATCAGTTACCTCGGTAAATAGCCCGCCAAGCGGGGCGCTTCCTAAAGCTAACTTCGTTACATACCGGTCTATACGGGGAATTTTCACTAACTCACTGTGTCTAGCCATCTACGCAATAGTATAGGAAAGTGTTGAGATAGTTAATGGTGCTCGACTAATGAGATGAAGGACTGAAGGCATGATGATGGAAAAGGAGTTTGCAGGTCTAACTGCGATAGTGACCGGTGCAGGCTCTGGTATTGGGTTAGAGGTTATTAAAGGATTATCTTCTCGGGGTGCAAGGGTATTTGGGCTTGATGTTTCTAAAGGCGAGATGGCTGAATATGCAACCTATATTCACTGTGATATTTCAGATACATCTTCGGTAAAAAATGCATTTGTTGAGTTTAGAGAATCCAGCGATAACTTAGATATTCTGATTAATAATGCTGGCATTGGATCATTAACAACAGTAGAGCATGAAAGTGATGAAATTTGGCAAAAAGTATTGAACACAAACGTGATTGGTACCGCCAGGGTATCTCGAGAGGCAATTGCACTGCTTAGAGAGAGTAAATCTGCTGCCATAGTAAACACTGCATCCGTTGCTGCGATTGATGGAATTCCAAATCGCGCTGCGTATAGTGCTTCAAAGGGAGCGATCTTAACTTTGACTCTAGCCATGGCCACTGATCATTTATCAGATGGCATAAGAGTTAATGCTGTTAATCCAGGAACAACCGATACCCCTTGGGTAAAGAGATTATTGGAACAATCAGATGATGCTAAAACAGCGAAGGCAGCCTTAGAAGCGCGGCAGCCAATGGGAAGACTTGTCACGCCCGCCGAAATTGCTAGTGCCATTATTTTCCTGGCAAGTCCTCTGCAAGCAGCTATCACTGGCACATCTATTAATGTTGATGGTGGCCTTCACTCATTAAGAATTCCTAAAAAATGAATCCCTTAAACAACTACAGATTTGGCTCATATGCCCTACTGCTATGGGATATATAGATCTCAGGTAGCAAACAGGAAATGAGGGTAATTAACCCACAAGCTCAGTGTTAATTACGGTTGGATCTTTAGTATCTATTGCCACATTTATTCCAAAGATTTCAAATATCTTACTTCAAGGTATGGCTAAAAAGTGGCTCTAATAATTCCTATGATTGTTTATGGCATATTGATTTAGAGTATAGCGCTTTCACAACTAAAGCTTCGTTGGAATGAAGTACCAGATATACTTCTGGAAAAGGATCGAATTGCTTGGTTAACCTTCCTTGATGCCCAACTGGATGCCTACGAGAATGATCAACTAACCTTAGATTTTGCTGATAGCCAAAAGTTTGCCAACCCTCATGATCTTAGGCAAACTCGTAATCCTGCCCGCGCTCAGCCCTTAATTGAAGCAATATCAACAATTTTGGTGAGGATTTATTGCTCAGCGATGAAGACTTCTCCCTGGTATAGGTCTAGGGTAATGGCCATGGAAATCACCAGGAACCTGCTCTTAATCCTGCATTTGATCGCTATGGCAGGAGTTCTAGGAGGCCTACTTGCCTCCCCAGCAAAGCTCAATAAAGGAGTACTTCACTCGAGCCTTCTTGCTCTAGTAACAGGGCTAGGCCTAGTAGGAATCAGATACTCCCTAGTTGATAGCTACCCAGATCAATATGAAGCAATAGATAATGTAAAGATTTGGGTAAAGAGCAATATCTTGGTGGCCATATTGATTATTGGCTACATCAATGTAAAGAAACCAAAACTACCCAAGAGCGCCTGGTTAGCAATGGTGGCGCTATCGATAAGCAATATTGCTATAGCGGTGGTTTGGTAATCCGTTAGCTCTTAATCACCGGGTCGAGGGTTCGATCCCCTCACAACCCGCTGGTTTCACGTGTGAGTTGAAGTGCTTGAAGGATTCAGAGCTACTTACCTGACTTTTCTGAGAGCAACTGTTGATCTTGTTATCAGGCAAGCAGAGTCTTTAACTTAAGAGTGGATATCTCAATCTTCAAAGTGAACTAAAGCCTTGTGAGAAAATCTTTTTGTAGTTCCCTATCCACCACTAACACACTCCCGTTTGGGAGCTCTTGCCACCCTTCTTGATCCCAACCGCTAGATGCCACAACCACCTGGCCATGACGGGTTGAGTATTTGAGATGGTAGTAATCAGGGGAGGCCTTGAATCTATCCGGGATCTTATCTTGGTTATAGATACAAGCTGCCATAAAGGTTTGATCATTAATAATCATCATATTCATGGAGGAGTATGTGCAATTATCTTTAATATAGGAAAGGCCTGCATTAATACCTTCAATAAAGCCATGCTTTTCTATTTGGGTAAGCAGATAGAGAAAGTATCGCTCTGAGTCGGTTGTGCCCTTGGCTATTTGCAGATACTTCTTATCTATTAATGGATCTAATGCTGTTGCGGGAGTAATAGAACCATTGTGAATAAAGGCTATATCTTGGTAGGTGAATGGGTGGGTGTTGTTTTCATTAACTGGCATGCCCTCTGTTGCCCAGCGAAAGTGTAATATGGCAGCATTCGATTTGCGTTTTTCTAGTTGCTCTCTAAAGTGTGAACTCTTAGTTGCAGCAACTGGCTCTTTGTAGAGATCTGCTCTTCTATTATCGGTGGTAGCAATACCCCAACCATCACAGTGATCATTGGCAAGGGATACAAACTCTTGAAAATTCTTCCCCACAGCCTCATTAAATGTAGTGGGGGTGTTCGATGAGTAGCCAAGAAGTCGACACATAGGTAAACCTTATTCTATTTTAGTCTTAAGTGATTTGAAGACAAAAAGTTAAGGGGCCAGCTTCTAGCTGCCCCCTTAACTTTTCTTGCTTATTTCTTACCCATTTGTTTACTTATGGCCTGAGATCGCATCCCTCACCCTCTACCTATCCTCACCAGCTGCTGCCTACCTAACTGGGCAGGCAATTGTGGTTGATGGGGGGAACTCAATTACGGAGGAGAGCAGTTGAATTTAGTGCGCTTGATCAACTAGAGATTGCCAAATCTTTTGGGCTAGCACTTCGAAAAAGGTCACCTCGGCCAATAACTGCACTATGGCATCTGCATCATTCTTATACCGCAGAGCGGTGGCGGCGGATTGATGCTCAAATCCGATAGTAACCACCTTTGCCTCTCGCTGCCTAGTCCAGTTGAAGAATTGATCTTCCCAAACAGAGCCAGGAAATAGAACTGCTCGATAATCTAATGTTTTAGTAAGGTAGACATCAACATGAGCCCAATCGCCAGTTTCACATGCGAATGCTGGCAGTCTTGGGCACTCGCGCATCATTAACGCACTTTGCTGGGCACTGCAAATTCGATCACTAGGAGCAATAAAAAAAGTACCAAAAGGTGAGGAAATATGCTCGACTAATTGTGGTAGCCACTGCTCTTTGCGATCATAGATATCAGAGATCGCCTCTGCTGCTAGCAAAAAAGAGCGTTCAAGATTACTTATATAACCCAATTGCTCACATAATCTAAGTAGCGCCATATGGGTGGCTAAATAGGTTAAGGAAGCGACTTCACCACGCTCTATTCCAGCTTGCATTGCTACCGAATCTTTTGGTCTCTTTAGCGAATTTGTCAGCCATATCTTAGATCTAAATCCAGTTGCATTATCAAAAGCAGTTTCTGTTTCAATGGAGCTACCAGTCGCCGAGATCGCAATTAGTGTTTTATCGTCTGAAGATTTAGGTGGAAATGGATTACTAGCTAATGAAAAAATTGAATTATGACCTAAATTTTGTAATCGATTTACAATGGCTTGTGCAGCATAAGATGAGGAACCCATGCCGATAAATACTAACGATTGGCCAGATAAATCTGGCCAATCAAACTCTTTCGTTGCAAGAAGATAAGTTAATTCAGCTTTTCTAGCTAAGTCCTCGCCAAACTTAATTGGATCCATAGCCCAACTCTTGCATATAGCCGATCGCAAATTCGGGTGCATAACGCCAATAATTCAAAAATTTGTTGGCATACTCTAACTCTCTGTCTTCAAGTACCCGCATTTTTTGCTGTAATTGGCTTAGATCAAATCTTTTCCCTCCAAAATAAGCTGCCAAAAATTTATCTTGCGTAGCGATTATCCATTCCTTGATCATGGTGGTATTTGAGCCATATTTGATTGCTACCGCCCCGACATGAAAAAATGAGACACACATGCTGGCGATATCTCGTAATTGGTCCAGTTCATCATCAATGATGCCTAACGGATCGCCCTCAAAATCAATTACCCAAAGCATGTCGGAATCATCTGTTTTTAGAATTTGACCTACATGAAGATCTCCATGTGTTAAACCATCTAGAGATTCATGCATCTGCTTGGTAAGAAGTGCCAAATTCTCTACCCACCTGCCCGCATCACCATCTTTTGCCAGGTCCACACACCATTTCCAACCATCTTGCGCACCTGGAATATACTTATTTACGCTGGCAATTAATCTCGTATCCCAGTAAATATTTCCTAATAACTTAGGTAGGTAGGTAAAACCATTTCTACTAAGTAACTCCTGCTTTCTAGCATCCACCGATTCTTTGGCTACTAATTGCCACTTAACTATGACCTGATCATCAACTACAATTGATTGATTACTTTGTTCGGCCGTAATCATTCGCTCCTTTTTATAATCGCCGGCTTGAAAGGTAGAGGATAGGCCAGCTGGGAGGGGATTACTAAGTAATTTGGCGCTTACTCCATCTGCCGCTTGGGCTCGTTGATAATCTAAACCTTTGACATATGGAGCAATAAAAAATTGTTCATCCGATTCAAAAATCAGTACACCAGAGGCGTCATCAATCTTGAAATCAAAGACCTGATTTGAGTCGCATTTAATCAAATCTTGACGAGTAGGGGGTAGAAGTTGTTTGCACGCAGCAGCTGTCAGGTGCATATTTAGGATTTATATTTATTTGCTACTTTTTCAATCACGGCTGCTGCTACCCCTAAGCCATCCCGGCTTTGAATAAGTTTGGCATTTTCTTGCATCTTTTTATGCAAAGCTAGATCTGTTAGTAGTGCTGACATGGCCGAGTGCATTTGATCATCGGTAAAGCTGTAAGTAGCAAGTCTGATACCAAAGCCCAGTTCATGCATCCGTTGCGCGTTGTCATATTGGTCCCAAAATAATGGTAATAAAATCATCGGTTTACCAAAGTGTAAGGCTTCGGTAGTGGTGTTATTACCACCATGGGTAATTACTAAATCTACCTGTGGGATGATTTTTGTTTGGGGTAGGAATTGTGAGCCCACCATATTTGCTGGCAGATTAATTTGCTCATGCTGTGGGCCCATACTTACGATATAGCGGTGTTTAGTTCTACCTAAGACCTCCGTAAGTCGGTTCATTAATCCCACATCAGCTGAACCCAATGAACCTAAGGAGAGGTAAATCAATCTAGCGTCATTAGGGCGATTTACGACCGTACTTGGAATCTCATACTTACCATCAGTCTCGCGCACGCTGGAATCCATTCGGATCCAAGATGAAGCTAGAGGTCGCTCTTTAACGTAATCGGCAACTTCGGGAAAGAGGTAGAGATTTGCATCTCTGGATTCATGAACAAATTCCAACTCAGCAAGGGCTGGTGCTCCTTGGCCCTGTACCCAAGTGTTGAAATCCTGCCACATCTGATAATGAGTACGTTTATACTCGTCTCTAAACTCCTGCCAATTATTTCGATCGTTGGCAGCGTATCCAGAAAAAGTTGGGGCAACATTCTCACCCTTCATCTCAAGCGGATTACAGGAGACGATGCGAATAAATGGTTTTCCGGCGGTTAATAGCGCTGGAAATGCCACCACATTATCCTCCACAATTACATCGGGATTTACTCGACTAATGATCTGTTGTAATTGCGGTTGACAGTAGATGGCACCATCAATTAACGCCTGCCAGGTTGGTTTAATAAAGGTTTCTAATTGGACAATAGTTGGCTTTCTAAACTCTGGTGAGGTATTGCGAATAAAATCGGTCCAGAACTGTCCCGGATCGGCGTTAGTATCAGCTGGTGCTGGTGGGGCTAGATCTACCAAATCCTCCTCAAAGCCAAGTGCGGTTAATTTGCCAGCCCAAGATGCCTCGGCAGCAAATACCACCCGATGACCTGCTTTGAGCAATCGGTAGCCAATTCCAATGCATTGATTAGTTGGTCCGTAAGCAGATTCAGGCATGAAAAGAATGGTGAATCTTTGCCCAGCCATGGCTTTATCAAACACCATCCTAGTGAAGATGTAAATATTTAACCGGCCAAAAGTTAAAACCTCTGGATGGATAGCAAATACTTCTCTATTATAAGGGTAACTCACCCCCAAATTTTGGGGGGATAATTTAGGAGAACTTTATGAGAATGACACGAAAGGTAACAGTAAGTAGTTTTGCGGCACTATTACTTTTTGGATTATCTGCTTGTAGCGGCTCTGATTCTGACTCCTCTGCTCTAGATCCTAATGCTGATCTGTCAAAGCAAACACTTACGGTTAGTATTTGGGCAGCTTACTACCCGGAGGATATTGCAGCTAAGTTTGAAGAAAAGTATGGCACTAAGGTGACCATTACTAACCACGCCACCAATGAAGAGGTGATGGCTAAATTAACTGCCGGTGGTGATTCTGGAATCGATGTGGCATTTGTCTCTGGTCAATTTGCCCAGGCACTGGCAGCCCAAGGCTTATTAGAAAACTTAGATAAATCTTTGATTCCAAACTCAAGTAACTTAATTAAAGAGGCGGAGCAGCTCTCCTACGATCAAGGCGCTAAGTACTCACTTCCTTACGCTTGGGGAACCACAGGTATCTGCTATCGATCAGACTTAATGAAGGGTGATGAGCCAACTAGTTGGAATGATCTACTCACCCCTAAACCAAAATATAAAGGTAAGATCACCATGCTCGCTACTGAGCGCTGGTTAATGTTGCCAGCTCAGAAAGCACTGGGTTACTCCGCCAATACTCAAGATGAGACCGAGATGGGTAAGGTGAAGGATCTATTAATCAAAGCTAAAGCGAACCTGCTAGCTTATGATGACACCACATTTTACGAGAGATTAGTCTCTGGGGAAGCGGTAATGGTTGAAGCCTGGGATGGCTGGTGCAACTATGGCATTGCCAAAAATAAGAATATTAAGTTCATAGTGCCCAAGGAGGGCTCAGATCTTTGGGCCGACACCATGGTGGTACTAAAGACATCTAAGAATAAAGAGGCAGCTCATGCCTTCCTGAATTACATCTATGATGTAGATGTACACTCTTGGGTAGTCGATAATATTCTTTATAAGGTGCCTAACAAAGCTGCTATGGCAAAATCATTGCCAGCATTAGTAGGCGATTTCCCAAATATGGGCATCTCGCCAGCTGAGTTACTTCAGCAAGAGGGGTTAGTAGATTTGGGCAAGGCCTCATCTCTATATACCCGAATAGCAACAGAAGTCACCTCTAAGTAATTTAAGTAAGTTACTTAGCAGATGGCGCAGGCGCTAGTAAAGACAGAGCGCGACGCGAATCAGCGTCGCGCTCTTATTTCTCGCTCCATCTTCTTGATCCCCGGCCTGGCCTACATCACTATCTTCATGTTGGTTCCCCTTGGTTTTATTTTCTTCTACACCTTCTTAACCCGTGGCACCTACGGCGGGGTGGAGTACATATTTACCTTAGAAAATTACACCCGGGCGTTAGATTCACTTTATGTAGGGATTTTGATGGAATCAATAATGATTGCAGCGGCCGCAACCCTGTTAGCATTTTTGATTGGCTTTCCTACCGCCTATGCCATTACTAAGCTACCAAGTAATTGGCAAAATGTCTTTTTACTTTTGATTGTGCTGCCATTTTGGACTAATTTTTTGATCCGCACCTACGCCTGGATTGTGCTACTGAACACCCAAGGTTTCCTCAATAAGGGCTTAATTAATACGGGTTTAATCAACCAACCGCTGGAGTTTTTATATAAGCCAGGGGCAGTTATTTTAGGTCTGCTATATGCATTCCTGCCGCTGATGATATTGCCGATCTACTCTGCTCTGGTACGAATTGATCCAGCTATGAAAGAGGCGGCGATTAATCTAGGCGCAAGCCCATCCCAAGCATTTCGGCAGATTACCTTGCCACTTGCCTTACCTGGGGTCTTGGTGGGTGCCATATTTGTCTTTGTGCCGAGTATTGGAAATTTTATTGTGCCAGAGCTACTAGGTGGTGGCAAAACTGTGATGGTAGGAAATCTAATTCGAGATCAATTTTTAAAGGCGCGGGATTGGCCATTTGGATCGGTTCTAGCGATCTCGATGGTGGTTATGTTACTAATTCTCTTTTTTCTGCAGGCGCGGGTAAATAAAGCGGTGTTAGGTGAAAAAAGTGGGTAGTAAATTAGGCTGGCTGAAGTTGCCACTATATGGCGCACTGCTATTTCTATATCTACCAATTGCAGTTCTGATCTTTATGTCCTTTAATGAATCAGATGCCCCTTTTACCTGGACCGGCTTTAGCACTAGGTGGTATGGCGAATTAATCTCAAGCCCTGAGATCTTAACCGGCTTCAGAAACACCTTAATTGTGGCGATCGCTGCCACCATTATTGCTGTAGTACTTGGCACCTTATTAGCGGTGGGATTAGCGCGGTATCAAAGATCAGCTGCCTTGGAGGCGATTGCACTTACCCCAGCAATCTTTCCAGATTTGGCCTTAGCGATTGGCCTATTAACATTATTTACCAATCTTAATTACGCACTGGGACTAGATTCAGTGATTATTAGTCATGCGCTATTTTGCGCCGCCTTTGTCACCGCAATCGTTCGGGGACGACTACACCAAATAGATTCATCGCTCGAGCAGGCGGCGGCCGATCTAGGTGATACCGCAGTTGGCGCCTTCTTTCGCATTACCCTACCTAGTATCAAACCTGCATTAATTGCCGGCGCCCTTCTCTCATTTACCTTATCGCTAGATGAGTTTGTAATTGCCTTCTTTACCAACGGTCCAAGCACACCAACGTTACCAATTGTTATCTACTCTATGGTCCGCTTTGGCGTCTCACCTGAGATCAACGCACTTGCCACATTAGTCCTACTAACTAGCGCGTTGATTATCATTATTGCCCAACGTAATCTAAAGGTGAAAGATCAAATATGAGCGCCTTCTTAAGTATTGAAAATCTCTCCAAAAATTATGGGCAGCAGATAGCAATAAAAAATCTCTCATTGGAGATTGCCGAAAATGAGTTCTTCGCTCTCCTTGGGCCATCAGGTTGTGGCAAAACCACTTTACTGCGCGCACTTGCTGGCCTTGAGTCAGTTGATGCAGGAGAGATTAGATTACAAAATCAAGATCTCTTATCACTACCTGCTAATAAACGGCCAGTTAATCTAATGTTTCAATCTTACGCACTCTTTCCCCACCTAACTGTCTATGAGAATGTGGCCTACGGCTTGCGCAGAGAGGGATTACCTAAGGATGAGATAGCTGAGCGAACTAGTAAGGTATTAAGGACAGTGTCGCTACTTGATCAAAAAAATCGCAGTCCATCTCAACTCTCTGGTGGCCAGAAGCAACGGGTGGCGCTCGCTAGAGCGATAGTGAAGCGACCAAAGATCCTATTATTGGATGAGCCTTTATCTGCGCTAGATAAAAAGGTGAGATCCGAGATGCAACTTGAGCTTAAGCGATTACAACATGAGGCGGGGATAACATTTATTCTAGTAACCCATGATCAAGAGGAGGCGATGTCAATTGCAGATCGCATCGCACTTATGGATCAAGGTGAGGTAATCCAGGTGGCAACACCAGTTGAGATGTATCGCGCACCAAAAACTAAATTTGTGGCAGATTTTATTGGTGAAAATAATCTACTCACTGGGCAAATTACTACTAGCTCCTTCATGGTGGCTGGTAAATCACTACCAATTGCCAACACGCAATTGCCAAGTGGTAGTAATGCGGTCTTGGTCTTACGGCCCGAGCAGATAACTTTGGGGGTTAGCGGATTTGTCGCTGGTAAATTAATTAGCTCTAACTTCTACGGTGGCTCTACTCTGTTATTTATTGATTGTGGCTTTGATCAACTAATAAAGGTCACCTGTGTATTAGATCAGGTACCAGTAGTTGGTACTACCTGTCACCTCAGTTGGAACCCGGCTGATGCAACCCTGCTTTCAGATGGCTAGGGCAGTAATAGCCATCATGCACAACTCTGCCTTGCTTGCCTCTTCTACCTGTTCTTTACCAACACAAAAAGCAATGCAGCGGCACAGGCATCGCTTACAAGATATCTGGTTGAAAAATTATCACTGCCATCTATGACGATGTCATAGTTTCTCATTGTCTCAATACCGCTTACTTCTGATAATCGTTCTGAATAGAGATTCGCTTGCACTGCCGAACTTAGTCGGGACACATAATTAGCGGCGTTCACGGTTATTAATTCGCCAATGGATGACTCGGTGTGAATCATCTGTCTTTGTAAATTAGTAATATCTACCCTTTCATAATCAACTATTCTTATAGTTCCTATTCCCACTGCTGCGAGATAACTAATAACCGGCAACCCAAGTCCGCCGGCCCCGACACGCAACACTCTGGCGCTACGGAGTTTGTTTTGTCCAGATACCCCTACTTCGGCTGAGAGTTCATGCCGCGAGTAACGCGACAGGGTAGGGTTCACCTTTAGGAGTTAAGTAGGAAAGGCCAACAATTATCAATGTGATCTTAGGGGTGATGCATAGGCGCAGACCGAGTGACTACATGTTGAATGGCGATCGAAAACTTTGGGGATTGATTCTTGGCTCGGTGGCTCTGATTACCGGTGGCCTTGCGAGCGCCGCAACCCCCGAAATAGGTGAAGATTATTCTCATGCTCGGTGAGTCAGACCCAAGAACTGAGCAACTCACTGAAAAGGCTATTAAGAATGCGCGATCGCTAATTGACTCATCTGAGAAGTTGCGGGGCTTTCGTGACAGCTCCAGTAGGAAAAGGATCGCGCGTCTATTCAAAGATCCAGAAGCTATCGAAGCGACCATGACTCTAACTGACGAGGTTATGCGAATTGGCTCTGCGAGAGCAGCAACAAGGTTGCTGCGACGAGCCGCAGCCAAGGCTTCGATTCGTGGCCTCGGCCTGACTAATTCAATCGGCCTCAGATTTTTAGCGCTCCTTTCTGGACTCTTTCCAAAACTAATTGTGAAAATTGTTCATTGGCGAGTGCGCTCTTATTCAAAAGACTTGATTCTCGATTCCCGTGAAGAGAAGTTGCGAAAACATATTGCTAAACGCCAGGATGATGGAGTTTCGCTCAACATAAATGTCATCGGCGAGGCCGTGCTGGGTCATCAAGAAGCAGAGGATCGGTTCCACTCCATAGTTGAAATGATTAAACGACCTGAAGTTGGTTATATCTCAGTTAAATTATCTGCAATCGTCGCCCAGCTAATCACGGTGGACGTCGTTGGCTCAAAAGAACGCGCGACAACGCGCCTTCGAAAGCTTTATCGAATCGCAAACGAACACAATGTCTTCGTCAATCTTGACATGGAAGAATACCGCGATCTCGCCATGACAGTTGCCGCTTTTATGTCGGTGCTTGATGAAGAGGAGTTCACAACGACAAATGCTGGAATCGTGCTCCAAGCCTACCTACCTGAGTCGCATGATGTTTTTGATGAGCTTGCCGAATGGTCGCGCGAGCGCTACAAGAGATATAGATCGCACATAAAAATTCGTCTTGTTAAAGGCGCCAACCTAGCTATGGAGCATGCCGAAGCGCAACTTCACGGACTATCCCCTGCGCCTTATCGAAGCAAGGCCGATGTTGATGCCTCCTATCTTCGACTCGTCGATGTTGCTCTACGAAAGGAGAATGCCAAGGCTGTTCGTATCGGAATCGCATCACACAATCTCTTCCATCTCTCATGGGCCCTCGCGCTGGCTGAAGATCGCGGGATTCTCGTCCAGATGGATGTCGAAATGCTGGAAGGAATGGCAAACGCAGAGGTCTTATCACTGGCGAAGTCAGGCCATCCGGTCCTGCTCTACGCACCAGTCACAAAACCAGATGATTTCGCAGCGGCAGTCGCATATCTAGTTCGCCGTCTTGATGAGAACACTTCTCCGGAGAACTATCTGTGCGCTGCCTTTGAGATAAATGCCAATCAAGAAATTTTCAGTGATCAAGAGTCGCGTTTCCGCAAAGCACTAGATGATCGTTTCACAATTAGCACCAAATCATTGCGCCACATAAGATCAAAACATTCTGAGGCCGAAAAGTTTGAAAACCACAATGAAGCCGATCCAACCGACCCCAAGTTTCTTCCTAAATTATCAATTGCGCTGAAACGCCTTAGATCGGTAAAGGACTGGGAAATTCCGGCTGTAATTGCTGGCCGCGAAGTAGCCGATAAATTGGAAGAAGGACGCGACCCCTCGGATGGAGATCGAGTTTGGTATCACTACGCTGTTGGCAAAAAGAAGCTAGTCGACTCTGCAATCAAGGCTGCTAAATCTGCCCAAGATCGTTGGAGCTCTCTCACTATCGCAGAACGCGGTCAAATCCTAAGAGCGGCAGCAAGAGTGATGGAGGAGCGCCAAGTCGAAACCATCGCGGTAATGATGCGTGATGCTGGGAAAACTGTCGCCGAAGCTGTACCCGAAATAAGTGAAGCTATTGATTTCGCAAATTTCTATTCGCTCTCTGCGCGAGATTTCGGTCTGTCTAAGCCACTTGGAACAGTCCTTGTAGTTCCACCATGGAATTTCCCATATGCAATTCCGATGGGCGGTGTATGTGCGGCTCTTGCAGCTGGAAACGCAGTTATCTTGAAGCCAGCCCCTGAATCCGTGGCAACTGCCTTTGAAGTTGCAAGCCATCTATGGGAGGGCGGAGTGCCAGAAGACGTTCTGCATTTCCTTCCGATGCGAGACGACGAAACCGGTAGATATCTTGTAACCCATGAAGGCATTAATGGAGTAATTCTTACCGGATCTTTCGAAACGGCGAAACTATTCACGAGTTGGCGCCCAGAGATGAATATTCTCGCTGAAACTAGCGGCAAGAATGCAACTCTGATCTCGGCATGTGCCGATATCGATTCTGCCGTGAGAGATCTAGTTCAATCCGCTTTTGGTCATGCTGGTCAAAAATGTTCAGCGTCATCAGTTGCAATCGTTGAATCATCAATCTATGGAAATCCGGCTTTCATGCGCCAACTAAAGGATGCTGTCACTTCTCTCGAGGTGGGAGCTGGATGGAATCTAGGCACCGCCGTGGGCCCTGTGATCCGCACTCCAGAAACCGCTCTCCGCAGAGCGCTTACAACTCTCGATGAAGGCGAAGAGTGGTTAGTTGAACCGAAACAAATTGATGAATCTGGATTGCTATGGCAGCCCGGAGTAAGGATCGGTGTTCAAGCCGGTTCTTGGTCCCACCGCAATGAATGGTTTGGACCGGCGCTTGCAATCATTGAAGCCCCGGATTTTCAAACTGCAATCAAGTGGCAGAATGAAACCGACTTTGGATTAACAGCAGGGATTCAATCACTAGATCAATTTGAGTGCGAAGAATGGATTGAAAGCATTCAAGCCGGGAATCTCTACGTCAATCGAGGTACAACAGGCGCAATTGTTAACCGCCAACCCTTCGGCGGCTGGAAACGCTCCTCAGTTGGACCAAACGCAAAAGCCGGTGGCTGGAATTACGTCAACTCTCTGCGAGTTTGGCCTCGAGTCACAGAGATGAACTCGGCTAAATTCGGCGTAGATAAATGGTGGTCCACAGTCGGTTCCAAGGCGATTGATCATTCGAACCTAAGTGTTGAAAAGAACTATCACCGCTACCGACGATATTCGAAACCAATCTTGGTATTTGTCGATGGAACGACTACACAGCCCGAACTAGAGTTGGTTAACTACATCATGAATGTCGCGACAGTAGATGCCGTAATATCGGGCAATCCCAATTCAGTTTCAGGGGATTATGCGAAAGTTCGCTGGTTAGCTGCATCAAATCCACCTAGATACGAATTACTTTCTCGTGGAATCTCAGTTGATCATCGCCCGATTGCACAGCGCGGCGATATTGAAACTCCAAGATGGCTACTTGAACAATCCGTCTCCGTAACTCATCATCGCTACGGAAACGTCAATGGCGGTCCAAAACCCCATGTCTTAGGCCTCTCAGACGCGCATCCAAAGAATTAGGGTTGCGATCCAATTCTCGTCATAGTGTGCCCGCTCCTCGGGTTGTTTGCTCAAATGGTAGGGCAGGTAACTCCTAATCACCGGGCCGGGGGTTCGATCCCCTCACAACCCGCCAGGAAAAGTGCTGGTGGAGGCTGTTTTTTGTATCTACACAGTCATTCTGTTTGAAACTGAAACCACATTTGTCCGTTCTTTCCCCGTTCCGATGAAAATTCTTTCGCCTAAACGGTCTATAAAGGATTCAATGATCTTTATGGGTCATCATCAAGGAACAAGGGATTCTGTTCTTACATAGACCGATCAAAGGGCCGTTGCTAAGTCATACTCTTTGGAAATACCTTGAAGTATTGGTAGATCAGCGAAAATTCCTAGATCTCTGAATACTGATCGAAGACAAATGTAGACATTCTTTTTCACATTATGGCTACGCATTTGATCTACTTTGTTGAAGATCAAGGCACAGTTGAGATCTGAGATCTCCATATACCAAATGCCGAGCGACTTAACGATCTTGATGTAAGACTGTCTAGTTCCATATTTCAGTGAGCGATTGTTAATAACATCTGAAGCATATTCAGAAACCCCAAATTTAATACGGGGGCATCCTAATCGATAAGTACCAATTTGTCGCCAATCTTAATTTTACTTGTAGCAAAGTACCCTTTCGGCACCTCAAGAGCGTATTTGATTTGTTTACTTTTACTTTCTACTGTTTTCAATGATCTAGCTTTAAGATTTACAATCTGAGTTATTATATTTTTCTTATCAACGAATGCAATTGAAAGATCACGATTAGTGTCCTTCATCCAAAAAATAACTTGTTGAGGAGTATCAAATACAAAAAGCATAAAATATTTTTTAGAGGTTTCCGCCCTTGAGGACAGACCCTTAATACGCTGCGCCTCAGTAGCGGCTACCTCTACTTTGATGACCTTGCCGGCAATCTCTACCCTGGCCTCGCCAAAAGCGGCAGCAACGCTAGGTTGCAACGGATAAAAAAGAAGCATGAAAATAACGGGCAACACGGAAGACTTTCTGCAAACCCCTGTAGACAACCTCATTCAAAGGAGTACTCTAAAGGAGGAAGGAGACCTAGGTCACTTAGGACGACAAACAATCGACCGGACACCACGATGATCCTTATGAGGAGAAAATTGAGATTATTTGCAACGGGCTCGATTGGCGCAGTTGTCCTAATGCTCGCCACCCCAGAATCAGCATTCGCGCAGACCGGCCAACAGAATCAACCGGGACAGCAAAACCGACCCGGCCAAACTGGACAGGGGCAACCCGGCCAACCTGGTCAACCCGGAGGCCAACCTGGTCAACCTGGAGGCCAAACTGGAAAGGGGCAACCCGGTTAGCAAATATCTTTCACAATAGTAGTTGATTAGATGAGCGAATTACTTGCATGTAATTCAAGGCTCCTCATTTTTTCTTTTCTGGTTTGGCCCGC
>Ga0194110_10000363_pt1 | contig 57449 bp, 61 predicted proteins | sample TA2Kig1200mmetaG_FD_146192 | JGI IMG/M metagenome (GOLD analysis project Ga0194110, IMG submission 146192) | Freshwater microbial communities from Lake Tanganyika, Tanzania - TA2015032 Kigoma Deep Cast 1200m | ecosystem: Environmental > Aquatic > Freshwater > Lake | place: Tanzania: Lake...
CCGTTGACGATACCAACGTTGCAGTGCGAGCTCGCGGCCCTTACACGTTGCATCAGGTCTCATATGAAGTTCTATGATTTTGTTATTGCGTATTGTGACACTTGCTGCCCCGTCATGGTTGACGACACGGAGGCGATACCGCCGACCCAAGAAATAGTGACTCTCACCGGTTACCATTTCCCTTTCTGATTGACGTGATTGCCCTTCAAATTTTGCCCGTTGACGCTTGATCCAGCCGAGCCTGCTGATCACTGCCAGCCGCACTGCATCATCGGTGAGGGCCATAGGTGCCGCCACCCGAACCCGTCCATTCGGGGGATAAACCCCGAGATGCAGATTCTTTATGGTCTTACGGACGACGTGAACCGCCAATCCACCCACCCGGATCTCGACTTTTTTAGTATTCATCCTGGTTCTTTACCAACGTGAGGATTCTCTCAACGCGCTCTTCCGATAACTCCACAAATTCCTTACCATAACCAGGCGACGGATCTCCAACGGAACCGCCTTTGTCAACTTCAGGGCTATCTTGCAACAGACTCCCCGCCGCCCCCAGCGCAGCCCGGATCGCGTTCTTCACTTTCTTGACCTTGAAGGGATTGCCCCGCCAATCGTCTTGGCGGCTACTGCGCACAGCATCATGAACGGCCAGCGCGACCGCCTCATCATTCCCCAGGTTGTCGTAAAGCGCACGTTTGCCCGGGGTATTGATCGCCGATGGATAACTCCCTCCCACCTCCGGGTTCTTCACCTTCTTCGTCAGTTCGACTATCTTCGCAAGATACGCCTGATAATCCAGTGCCTCTTGCCGGCGCTGCTTAACCAAAGCGTCGAGCAGTTCTGACATCTTCTCGTAATACTTCGGGTTAATTGGTTGCTCGTCAATGATTAACCTGCGGACGTTGTTCTCAATGACCTCGGCCACAGCTTCCTTGTTCTTCCGGATACCATCCGGCAGCTCTTTCACCGCATCAGCCCCACGCTCGACGATGAGTTGAATCAGCGACATATCGTCAAACGCAGACACCTTTTCACTCACCCCGGCATGGATGTAGGTATCAATCAGGTGCCGCATTGCTGGTTCATACATCTTGAGGTCAATGTAGTCACCGCTTGCCAACTTCACCTCATTACGGACATTCTCGTAGTGGTTAACTTCAGACTTCAGGGCTTCAATCTCAGCGGAAGAGTAGCCGGCCTCCAGCAATTCGTTGGCGAGATTGGCGAATGCCCGCACATATGCAGCGACATGCTTGTAGAGAGCGAGACGATTTGGTTCGTTAATCTTGAGCTGCTCGGGATTACCGGAATCCTTAGCGCAGAAATAACGCAAGTAGGCTGCCGAGTCTTTGGGCGGTTCAACGGGTTCACAGAGCGCCTTCACAACCTCGCGGGTTTCCTCCAGTCGCTCACGGGCTTTTTCAAGACGATCCTCAAGCAATCCAGCCACATCCTCTTTGTCATAGCCGTCGAGCGCACCAGAGGTGTAGTCATGAACTGCTCCTTCGAGGCTCTTGAAAAGGTCCTTATAGTCGATGATGTAGCCATATTCCTTATCATCACCGTCGAGTCGGTTCACCCGGCAGATGGCTTGAAACAGGCCGTGGTCGCGCATCTCTTTATCGATATAGAGGTAGGTAGCAGGCGGCGCATCAAAACCGGTGAGCAGTTTGTCCACCACGATCAACAACTTCATTTGCCCTGGATCTTTAACAAACCTCTGCTTTGCTTGGATCTCGAACTTCTCAACCTTTTTGATAGCCTCTTCCGGCGCTTCATTGAACCAGTCGGCAAGCATTTGTTGGTAGATGGCATACTTCTGAAGATTTTCTGTTTCTCCCTCACCGGCATCCTCACCCTTCAGGTCTGTCGTAGTCGGTCTATATGAGGTGACAATTGCACATTTGCCCTTCAGGTCAGTCTTGTTGAACAGCTCGTAGAACTTGCACGCCTGATAGACACTGCCCGATATGAGCATGGCGTTGCCGCGTCCACTCTTCAATCGGTCGCGGGTCTCCATGTCCATCAATATATCTGCAACAATTTGCTCCAGCCGTGACTGGCTGGAGAGCACCTTCTGCATCGTTCCCCAGCGCTGCTTGAGCTGCGCCTTGGCAAGGTCGGTCAAGCCTTTGGTCTTGGCTTCAAACCACTGGTCGATCTTTGCCTGAGAGGTGATGCGCTGGTCGATGTCTCGCGCCTCGTAGCGCAGGTCAAGCACGACACCGTCCTTCACAGCCTCGTCAAACTTGTAGGTATGGATGTATCGGCCAAAGACCTCGATACTCTTCTGCTTGTCAGCCTTTAGGAGTGGGGTGCCGGTATAGCCGATGAAAACAGCATTGGGTAATATCCCCTTCATTGCCTTGTGTAACTCACCGGACTGTGTGCGGTGGCATTCGTCTACAAAGACAAAAAGGTTTCCCTTGGCAAAAAAATCAGGAGGAAGTGCTTTCTTCAGTTCTTGAATATAGCCGGGGATGTCACCAACCTCCTCGCCTTCTTCCTTTACACCGAACTTATGGATCAGCGAGCACATCAACCACGGCTTCGTGGCGTTGAGCGTAGCGATCAGGTCTGCCCCGCTTTTCGTGCGATAAATATTTTCTCTCACACCATTGAAAACCCTCTCGATCTGCTCGTCCAATTCGGTCCGGTCGGTGATGATCAGAACGCGGGCATCTATGACATGCTCCCGAATCCATTTGGCGAGCCACACCATGATGAGGCTCTTGCCTGAGCCCTGGGCATTCCAGATGATGCCACCCTCACGGTGCTTCGCAAATTCCTGTGATGCACGGACAGCAAAATACTGGTTATGGCGGCATAGTTTCTTAACCCCTGCATCGAAAAGGACAAAGTCGTGGACCAATTCAAGGAAGCGAGACTTGTCACAAAGTTGGGTTAATGCCCGGTCCAGTGGATTCTCAATAGTGCTGTCTTCTTTCCACTTGAGGTAATACTTTTCAGGGGTCTCGATAGTGCCATAGCGGAGGCCCTCGGTGTCATTGCCCGCCATCACCCATTGCATCGTAGAGAAAAAGGGCTGGATAAAAACCTTCTTCTGACTGTCAATGTTCTGCCGGATGCCCTCAGCTACCGATACAGTAGAGCGTTTCAATTCCAGCACGCCAAGCGCTATGCCATTCACATAGAGCACTACATCAGGCCGCTTGCCGTGGGACTTGGTATCGGCTCCGGCCAGAGTCACTTCCTCTGCGATGGCGAAATCATTATTCTCTGGATTCTGCCAATCAATGAGCCAGACGGTCTGGAAGTTATCGCCTACCTCCGCCTTCACCTTCACGCCATAGCGCAGCAGTTCATAGACGGCAAGGTTGCGGTCGTAGAGACTCTTGCTTGTATCGCCCGCCACCTTTTCAAGATCATAAAGCGCCCTTGTAATTAGGGCCTCATCGTAACGCTGTTTTTCGCCGAGAAATTTTCGTAGTAAATCCTCTTCGATGTTCCGGTTGCCTTCGCGTTCGCTCCAGTCGCCAAGGTAGTCATATTTGAGCGTTTCGTGAAACAGCTTTACCACTCGCTGCTGGGTTTTCTTTTCGATTTCACCGACAGTGCTCATATCAGATTTTCAACAGTTTGAAGCTGACCTGGTAGCGGTAAAAAACAATATTTGGCACAATTGCCAGTGCGCGACGGATTCTCTGGTCATCCTCATGAGCAATGATCGCCCCTTGCACAGTCTGGCCTTCCTCTGCCAGTTCTTCCTGAACGTAACCCATATAACGAAGAATCTGGCCAACAACCACATCGCTTGCCCGGCCTTTTTTTAACTCCACCACCAACAGTCGCCTCTTATCTTTGCTAATAGCAAGGATGTCTAACGCACCGGTGTCAGTGGGGTATTGCTGGCCAACGCGCTCCCCCTCTTCTTCGTAAATGTCGTATTCCTTGCCAAGCTCAGTATGTGGCCAGTTCTGAACTAAAAAATCCTCCAGGTGTGTTTCCAGAGCAAAAGAGGCGGGGTCTTCGACTGTTTGATCAGTGGAAATAAGCGTAGGCGGGCGAGCGCCACCGATCAGCTTCTCAATCTCTTCCTGGTGTCGGGTGATATTGCTGACCGTGCCAATCGCCCCTGTAGAGTTCCGTAACGCTTCACTCATATTGGCGCGATCAATGGTTTGGGCCAGCCAGCTTACTGGTCTCCGGTGTGGCAGCATGCCGCCCGGTTGGTAAATATAGTCGCCAGTAACCTCCCCAACACGATAAGTGCCGCTCCCATCTGGGCAAAGAATGATGTCACCCTTTTTGATGCCCTTGCACACTGTCCAAAGGAAGCCACATGCCAGCCCAGCAGCGACCTTGGTCTTGTCTGGATGTGTGGCCAGATAGACCGGAATGAACTTCTTGTTAAAGGCCCGCCACTCGTCTGGAAGTTTTCCGGTGAGGTCTTCGGTAATTCCGAAGTCAACACCGATGAAGTTCCCGGCGAAGCACTCATCTGCATAAATGCTCTTCCTGCCTAACATAACTCGGTAATAGCTTTTCATAGTAACCTCAAATCAGTCGGGTTTTCCCTGTCAATAGTTCCTGCATCATGCCTTGTTTGAGGGCGCGGGTTTTAGCCAACCGCTGTTTCAGCGCCCCAATCTCTGCGTCCATGTCCGAGAGCACACCAGAAATCTCAGCTTGTTCCGGTTCATCGCAGGGCAATCTAACTTCAATCTTGTTCATCTCAGATCTGTTGAGCTTTGCCCGAGTGCCACTCGCCAAAAAATTGAGAATGTTTTTGTGAACCAGCGAATAGAACACGAAACCTTGGTCAAAGCCAGGTTTCGCCTTCAGTATGTGTGCGTGGTTGTTCACCCAACACTTGCCGATCATCCGATATGCGATGGGTCTATAGGCATACTCATCGAAATACCCGCCGTCCTCCGCAATCAGGATGATGTCATCGTCGATCACATAACCGTCAACGAAATCGAGCACACCGTTCGCGCCACAATAAGGATAGTCACCCCTCATTCTTTCTCGTTGAGCTTCGTTAAGAGGCACGCGCACATTATCGAAGCAATCTGTGATTTCCTGCAGCATCTTTACCTCCCACTCGCCGTGGAACCCAGGCAGGCGCTTCTGGCCGGTGAGGAGTTGCTGCATGGCAGCCTGCTTGAGATCACACTTCTTGGCAATGAGTTTCTCCAGCGCCACGAGCAGCACATCCACATCCCCCAATGCTTTGGCAATAGCGTGTTGCTCAGGGAGGGGTGGAAGAAAAGTTTTGTAATTACCGGTTGCCTCCTGAGTTAAACCGAAGAAGGTTGAACCAGATTTATTTAACTCAATATACTCTGTGAAAGCTTTCGAGTGTAGCTGATAAAACAAGAACTTCGGAACATACTGGTTGTCCAACGGCCGGAAAACGAGAAGGTGGCTATTTAATGAGGCTTTGCCTGGGTGAGGAATTGAATCGACGTATAGCAATTTACCTATTGTTCCATCCTTCGTCATCAATACATCATCTGTTTTAATTTGAATTGCTGTGTCTTCTTCGTATCTTTTGGGTGGAATATGATAAACTTCCTCCCATCTGATTTCCCCGTGTTTAAAGTTCATACCTGTGATCAAGAACGGATCATCAGGGTTATCAGTGAACTCCTCTTGTTTTAATCCTTGCCAACCGATTCGCCCGTTCATCGAACTGACTTTCTTAAGAGGTTTTACGTTCCAATCCTCCGGAATCACCCCTACCTCCGTCTGCTTGAAGCCTTTCTTCAATTCCATACCGCCCCCATTTCTTTGAGGTGTTCGTCAACTCTGGCAGCAATGGTTTCGACCTCTGTGATGATCTCCGGCAGTGGTGCCGCGTAGCGTTCGGCTAATTGCCGGATGCGTCCGGTAAGTATTTGAGAAACTCGGTCAAGTTCAGATTGAACGGCGGCAGCGAGAGAAACGAGCCATTTATCATCCACTACAAGTGATTTGATTTCCTCTTCAGTCAGCTTGCCATACTTCGCCACAACCTTTATCTCCAGTTCTTTCTGGGCGTCCTTCACCCGCTTGTTTGCCTCAGACTCTTTTTCGATAAGAGCGAGATATACCTTTAACAACTTATGCTCGTCATCGGACTCTTTGTCGTTCTGGATCTGTGCCAACCGAGCCTTAATGCTGGCCTTGGTGAGCTTGCCCTTGTCAGTCTTGGCGTCAGCCAGAAGCCCCTCTTCTCCTCCATGCTCTTCGTCGAGTTCCTCCATTTCTCGGGTAATGGCATCGCAGTCAGCTTCGAGTTTTTCAATACCCATCTGCTCGGTTGAAAAATAGCGTGTGATGATTAGCGACTGTGGGATGAGGTCGGTGTTAGGCTTGCCCTCCAGAATAGCCTTCCAGCCCTCCTGAACAAGCATATAGACATCATCTTGCATCGTCTCGGTCCAGTAATCCATAAGATGTTGGTAAACGTCGTAGGCATCAAGCAATCGTGCCTTACCAAATGTTTTCAGCAGGTCCTCTGAGAGTGTTTCAATCAATTCCTTCGGTCTGTCGCCGATGGAAATGCTTTTGAGGCGTGGGGTGTGGGTTTTCCGCCATTTCGCAAAGAGCGTGTTGATGGAGTCCTTGAAGGCGGTAAACTCCGCGTGGCCTAATATAGCCGACTTGAGTTCGGTCAGAGGCAACTTCAGGCGGCTATAACCAGGACGCCCTGCAGATTCAAAAAGAAGCGGGCGCACAGAAGGGAATACTTGCCAGTAATCTGAGAGCGCATCAACGTCGCGGTCAGGGATGCCGCCACGCAGATGGCCGTCAATATCCTGCAAATCTTCTGGTTCGGTGCTGTCAATGTAACGCGGGATGTTCAGGTTGTAGTCATTCTTCGGATCGCTGATTTCCGCCAAAGGCACCATGCGTGAATACCGTGGGATTTCGATCTGCCGGTTGAACGTATCGACGATCTTATGGATGTCCTGGGAACGAAGGCGGTTCTTATTACCGTCTTTCATAAATCCCTTGGAGGCATCAATCATGAAGATGCCCTTCCGGGCATGGGCGTTTTCCTTATCGAGAACCAGGATACAGGCAGGGATACCCGTGCCATAAAAAAGATTGGCTGGGAGCCCGATGATGCCCTTAATATATCCGCGCTTGACGATCTCGCGGCGGATCGTGGCCTCTGCACCACCCCGAAACAGAACGCCGTGCGGGTGGACGACTGCGCCTTTGCCTGTGTTTTTGAGGCAGGTGAGGATGTGCAAGAGGAAGGCATAGTCGCCGTTTTTCTTTGGTGGAATGCCGAATGCGAAGCGGCCATAGAGGTCATTGACCGGATCGAAGCCAGTGCTCCAGGCTTTGTTGGAGAAAGGAAAATTTGCAACGACGAAATCAAAGGCCTTTAAGTGACCAGCAGTGTCTTTGAAGTGTGGGCTTGAGAGGGTATTGTCCTTCCATATCTCCGCTGTCGGGCAGTCATGGAGAATCATATTCATCCTGGCCAATGCAGCAGTAGCGTTATCCATTTCCTGCCCATAGAGCGCGAGGTCGAGGCTTGTTTGTCCCTTGGCTTCATCATGCGCCTTCAAAAGGAGTGAACCGGAGCCACAGGTGGGATCGTGGATGGTTTGCTTCTCGCTCTTGGCGCTGCCAACACCGACGACCATGGCCATAACACGTGAAACCTCCGCCGGTGTATAGAATTGCCCTTTGCTCTTGCCCGACTCGGTGGCAAAGTGGCGCATGAGGTATTCGTAGGCGTCGCCAAGCAGGTCATCACCCTCGGCGCGGTTAGCCCGAAAGTCGAGGGATGGATTGTCGAAAATGGCGACGAGGTTGGAGAGGCGGTCCACCATTTCTTTGCCCTTGCCCAATTTGTCTGTGTCGTTGAAATCCGCCACATCTATGATTCCAGTGAGCTCATTTGCCTTGGCGAGCTTCGAGATGATCTTGTTCATCTTGTCGCCGATTTCCTTGTCACCTTTCAGCGCGACCATGTCCTCGAAGCTGCCACCCTTTGGAACATCCAGGAGGTATTCTTTCTGGCTTGCAGCTTTGTCCGAGACATATTTTACGAACAGAAGGACGAGGACATAATCCTTGTATTGCGAGGCATCCATGCCGCCGCGAAGCTCATCACAACTGGCCCAGAGGGATGAGTAGAGTTCAGATTTTTTTATGGGCATGTTTCTCTTTCCTTACGGATCCGTCAAATACTTTTTGTGTGGTATCACATTTTGTGATACCAGTTGTTCTGCTTCTTTTCTATATTATCCCCTTCTCCTTGAAACTGAAAAATCGGTCTTTACCAATAATGATATGATCTATAACTTCGACTCCGAAAATCTTACCCGCTTCTGTTAATCGTTTTGTAATCGTTAAATCATCTTCTGAGGGCTCAGGGTCGCCAGAAGGGTGGTTATGAGCTAAAACTATTGAAGCGGCGCTATGCTTTATTGCATCCTTAAATACTTCTCTGGGGTGTACTAAGCTGGCATTCAGTGTACCAATGGAGATGGTAGAGATACCAACAATTTTATTGCGGTGATTGAGGAGTATGAGTTTAAAATACTCTTTGGCTTTGTCCTTGATGCCTGCCCGGACAGCTTTTACAACTGCTTCAGGGTCTTTGATATCGAAATTCTTTAGCTCTGGTTCCAATTCCTCTCTCTTGCCAAGCTCAAAACATGCTTTGATTTGGGCTGCTTTGGCAAGACCAATCCCCTTTATTTGAGAAAGCTCCTCTATGGTTGCCTCGCTTATTGCCTTGATATTACCAAACTTTGCCAGTAATTCTTGCGCGATATTCATTACAGATTTTTTTGGAATACCACGGCCAATAACCAGAGCTAAGAGTTCTTGCGCAGAGAGTGCCTCTGCCCCAAATTTTTGAAGCCTCTCACGAGGCCTCTCTGGTTTTGGAAGATCGTGAACGGTGAAAGAAGTATCTTTTCCCATTAATTTTTGTTCTCCCACTTCTTAGGTGTCAGGCCTAATCTGGCGGACGTTGTTCACTTTTATCACTTATTTTTTCTCTCAGGAACCTTTCCTTTTTTATCGTAAGGCGTTAGGCGTTCAATCGTGACTGTGGGTGTGATCCGTAGCATCTCCGATTGTTTTCTCCCTGCCAGTCTTAGTCTCATTGAGCACACATAGCAGAATATTGATTGGACTCTGCGGTTCTCCACCCTCTACCCCCTACATCCTGGGTAATTCGTCCCACGTCCGGCCATCCAGGAGGCGGCCTCTCTTCTTTTTGTTCGGTCCACCCCACTGTTTGAAAAAGAATGGAATTCGAGCGTTTAAGCATTGGTCCCGAATCTCCACCACCCAGCCCTTCTCCATCGGACGCGCATGGGGGCCGGATTCGCCTCCAACGATGACCCAGTCAATTCCGGAGAGGTCTATCTCACCCACTGGTTCGATGAGAGGCTCAAATGAGATAAATCGAACGCGTGAAGGGACCTTCTTGAGATGGTCCAGTCGATACAAATATTTCTTTGCTTCTACGGTCACTCCCGTCCACACATTCGCCGGCCACTGGATATCATCAGCAAGGCATTCCATTCGTTTGGTTCTTTTTGTCAGAACCTGAAAGGTGTGCCAGGAAGCACGGCACATGACATCAAAAACACGCCTGATAAAGCCCTCATGGACATCTTCGTGGAAGATGTCGCTCATGGAATTAACAAAAACCATTTGCGGCTTCTTCCACATTAAGGGAAATCCCAGCGTCTCTTCGTGAACGGTCACCTGGAAGCCCCGATCGTAGTTTGGTTGTCCCATAGCTTTTAATCGCTTGGCCATCCGCTCTGCGTAGCAGTTTTTACAGCCCAAGCTGATTTTTGTGCACCCCGTTACAGGATTCCACGTGGACTCAGTCCATTCGATTGTGGTTTTAGCCATCTTAGGCCCCTCGGTTTTGATATTTCTTGAAAATGTAGTCGACAATGGTCGATGCAACCGGTTGCTGACTTGCAAAAAAGAGATAGTATATCACAGCATTCATGGAATTGCGCATAGGGATAGGTTCAGGAACATATTTGAAACCAGCCACTTTTTTGAGGCGATCGCTGAATGCATCTACAACCTGCTTATTCCCCAGCTTAATGGCTTCGTCGTCGCCGAAAAGGGTTGTCTGCTGCTGATAGGCTGCATTCAACCAGGATTCGTTCCCCCAAAATGCGGTCATCCTAACCCGTCCCTCCTGGCTCGCCAGCTCTGGTTTCCGCCAGAGAGCATTTCGGTTCATATCCATAATAGGAAAATTAAGGAAAATTTCAATGGATTTCATTCGTCCGGCAACCTCGATAACCTCCCAATTAAGTTGAAGACCGTATGGATCGAGGACGCATAAAGCACGCCGATAGTCTTCAAACTTCACTTTGGGGAAAACTTCTTCCAATAAGACTTGGTTACAGTTGCCGTGAATTACGTGGACCTCAGGTCTATCTTTAATTTCCGGGAAACTCCGTAGCTGCTCAACTTTGTCTCCATCCAGATCGACCAGGAAATATTCGTGGAAAGGTGGTTTTATTTTCAGCGCATTCAAGGGACTGCCTAAAACAAACTCTTGAGTATCTCTCGATAGATGGACCCCTGATCCCGCGAACCCGTCGATGTAAGCATACTGAAAAGGTTTCTTAGCCAGAATAGTCGAGTATTCCTTCGCATAGTCCTTCACGATATCCAGTTTGATCTCTGTCCAGTAGCCGATTTCATCGAAGGAGAGTTGACCTGCATTCCAGCTTCGTTCATTCACCATTCTTTTGTCTCCTTATTGGACATCTTCGTTTCTGATACTCATCCGACTCTTGTGGTCTGCAGTCTACACCCTGGGTCTATGGGATTACGTAAACACAGTACATAGCTTTATGTTCAGCAATAGCTCCAGTAAGAAAGATAAAAATCGTAAAGAACTCTTCAACCATAACGACAAATTTCTGCCATTATATTCAGATTCTTAAGTCAAGGCAACTATTTAAATAATGACTGTCATTTTAAAATGCGATGACCCAAATTCTATTGGAGAGGGGTGATAGATCAATTTTCGAGATTGGGGAGTATACATAGGCAACGCAAAATATAAAATTATAAACAAACGTAATAATTTTGCTGTTTGAATAAAGTTTTTAAAATCCCTCCCCACCTCCCTTTTCCAAAGGGAGGTAAAACATCTCCTACTTTTAATAAAGGGGGATTAGATAACGTTTTTCAAAGAGCTAAAGTGTTACAAACAGACTAAGAATCCTTATGGTGTGAAAGAGATTGGTAGATGCCTTTTAACTCCTGGTAGTCCTGGAGGGTGTCTTTGATCATCTCGAGGTCTTTTTCCTTCAGAGACCGGATGGGCTTAGCTGGAGCGCCTAAAGCCATGGTTCTCGGCGGGATGATCGTATTGGGTGTCACCACTGAGCCTGCACCGACAATCGATTCCTCACCGATTTCAGCTCCATTTAAAACAATGGCCCCTATTCCGATAAGCGAACCTCTTCTAATCGTACACCCATGGGCTACAACCCGATGGCCCAGGATCACTTCATCTTCGATGACGAGAGGATAGAACTGCTTATCGATGTGAAGGATACAACCATCCTGAATATTCACATTTGATCCGATCTTGATATAGTTCATGTCTCCCCGGACGACGCTGTAAAACCAGACATTGCTTCCCGGCCCGATCTCGACATCGCCTATGATCATTGCATTCTCTGCGATAAATGCCGTCGGGTCAATCCTCGGATGCTTTCCTTTAAACTCCATCATCATGTTTCAACCTCTCTTAAAAAATATTAAAAATACAATCAGATAACAACCTGCGCAGACTAAAAGCGCCTCGGTGAATCCGAGGCTGATCGCTATCAGGATCGTCATCACCGACCCCAAAACCGAAGCGCTCCCATTCACGCCCCACATCCAGGGAATATGGTTTTCCATCCCCATCTCTTTAAGCGATCTGATGCCCAGGGGAAAAGGCAGTCCCATGAAAAAGCCTATAGGAGCCAGTATCAGATTAACAATCAATCCCCGCAGAGCAAGGGTATGCTTTAAGAATTGGTCCAGAAGCGGAGGAAGCAGAAAAGCATAGAGGCAAAGGAGGATGGTGACGGTTAAGGAGGAAATGGCGATTCCTCTCCTGATACTCTCCGGACCGAAGCGCCCGCTCCATAAGCTGCCCAATCCCGCCCATCCCAGTAAGGAAAAGATTAAAAGTGCCAGGGTGAAAGTAGGCTGGCCAAGGAAGAGCGTAAACCTCTGGATCAAAGAGATCTCGCATAACATAAACCCCATCCCAAGCATCGAGAAGAAGGTGATGGACTGCCATTTGCTCAGGGCGAATCTTTTTTGACTACCTGCCCCCTTCACTTTCCGGGACACCGACTCTCTCCAGAAGAGAGAGGGTATGGATATAATGAAAAGCCATATGAATATGGATAGCCAGAAAACCAGGATGACAGGGGTTGGGATGCCTCTCTCAATTTTGTAAAAAAAAGGCCGGTTGTCCGAGACCGGGCTGATATCGTAACCCCGCTCTGTCACCATAGAGATAAAACGTTCGAGCATGAATTCCCCACTTGCAAGACGCATCAGGGCCGGGTTGAGCGCTCCCACCTGGCCAAGGGATGGAAGGTAAGAGGTCTTCGGTTCCAGTTCGAATTGACCCATTGCTTGATATGTAAGCAACATTTCCGCTGCCTCAAATGGGGTTTTTTTGAGGACGAATACAGGGTAAAGATCAGAGCCTAAGATGTAAACCTGTTTCATCGCTTCTACCGTTTCGATCCCTCTTCGATTCAGCACATTAAGAGAGATGGAAAGGAGCCTCAAGACTTCAGCGTCGTTATGGCCCACGACCACCAGCCGTCCCTCTTCCGTTAAATGCTCCAGGTAGTCATGGATGGACTCCGTTGTAAAAAGAAAATTCTCTGTGAGTGCATATCCCTCAAGGCTCCGGCTGGTATGGGTCACAGGAAGGCTAAGCAGGATCATGTCATATCGTTCTGCCCGACGTCTGAGGAAATGCCTTCCTTCGCCAATCATAATTCTCACACGATTCGTGTCTCGATAGATCCCGCCATTGTAGGCTGAGTATTTCCGGACGATGTCTACCTGATCTCTGTTCACTTCCACCGCTGTAATTTTTTGAAAACCGGCCATGAGTGCCAGAAGCACGTCCCTTCCCCCGCCCGGCCCGATGATGAGGATGTGGTCTTTGTCGGGCTCCTGGAGATGGAGAAATGGAACGTAACCTGGAAAACTGGTCCTGAGAGCGTTGACCGCAGCGTCAGGGCTATTAAGATTCCCATTGAATTGATACATGGGGGAGCCGGCTGTCCCATCAATGTAGAGGTCCATGTGGTCAGCGTCCTTGCCAAAAGAGACAAGGTCTGTCCGACCGAAACCGCTCCACTTCGTCTCGATGATTTTCCCCGGTGAGGAAGGTCTGAAAAGAACATCGTGAATCTCCTTCCCGGGATTATCACCGATGGGCAAGGCAGGCAGAAAGATGCCAATAAGATTTGTTCCCCACAGAAGAGAGAGAATTAAAAAAACTCCTGTTGAAAGTACCCTCCCTTTCTTCCCACTTTCTGTCTCCATCAATGCAAAGAGTATTGCAGCCACAGAGGCGACGACACCAAGAAGAAGGCCGGCGCTTATCCCGCCCAAAAGATCTAGCAATGGAATGACGCCGATAGCGCCTGCCGCTCCTCCTATCAGATCCATACCGTAAATCCTTGCGCTTGCTTCAGAAAATCTGGCGTAGATCGTAGCGAGAAGCATTCCGGCGAAAAGAAAAGGGATGAACAGGATGAGACAATAGAAAAGGATGTTGTCAAGATAACCTATCCATATAAGACAGAGGATGCAGGAAGAAATAGCAAGCGCATAGAGAGAGGCGAAAAAGGTTAAAACAAAGGACCGATTATGCTCTTTCGAAATACTTGATCTGAAAAGATGGACTGAGACGCCCCCTATTCCAAGACCAAGGAGGGTTAAGGAGAGAACGATGAATACATAATGGTAAGAGAGTAAGACCGAAAGGACTCTGGAAAGGGTGATCTCAAAGGTAATCAGGCTGAAAGAAGTGAGAAACACACCGCCCGTGAGAATCCAGCCCTTCTTTCCTAAATTATAATGGTTCGGGTTCACAAAGGTTTTTCTTTTTCGCTGCAGCACGACCGCATTTTTTACAGAGGAATTTGGCTCCTCTGACAAGTCTCTTGTACTCTTCTCTTCGATCCACTCCGATTTCGAGCAACTCCGGTGATCTCAAATAGCCAATATTCTCAAGGAAGCAGAGATGTATCTCATGTTCGGGGTGAGGCATCTTCGGTTTGGTTGACATGTGTGATTCTCCTTTGAATGAATTTCAAACTCGCCGGGGAGCGAGAATCGGACGCCCTAAGCTGAAATGCTTCTCTTTAACGTTTGATTGAATCCAAGGTCCTGGAGTCTGGTAATATTTTCCTGTTTCCTCTGGGCAATTTTCCTGAAAATCCTTGCCACCTCAGGAAGGGGAAGCTTTGAGGAAGCATCACTAAAGAATCTCTTCTCCCTCTTCTCCAGGGCCAGGGCAATCCTGACAAGATCTCCATCTTCCATGCGCTCTTCTTCTTTCAAATTGATTTCATAATCTTCCTTTTGGAGTCCGGCAATAGGCTCCAGGATCATCTCCGTCACATTCTCCCGCCGTGTCTGCTCCATCAGGGAATGGTTCTTAGTCTCTTCTGCTGATAACGCCTGTAATGTCTCTTTCAGGCCATGGTCCTTGGCCTGGTGGGCCAGGCTCTGGTAAATATTCCCGGACTGGCTCACCATTTCTGTGGCAAATCCCATGATTGCTCCAAAGGTGCTCAAACTCATAACAAACCTCTTTTCTGTAATATCCTTAATGCTACTAAACAAAATATTCGAAATTTCCCCTCACCCTTCCCCTCTCCCCATTGGGGAGAGGGAGAGAGGGAGTTATGTCCAGCGTTGAATTACCACCTTTGTATCGGTAAAGAATTGAAAGACCTCCCGGCCATGCCCTTTGATATCGCCGAAGAAAGAGCCTTTGGCTCCGCCGAAGGGGAAGAAGGACATGGGTGCGGCAATCCCCAGATTGATTCCCATCATGCTGGCAACTGCGCGGTATTTGAATTCCCGGGCGGTCTTTCCGTTGGTCGTATAAAGGCAGGTCGCATTCCCGTACTCGCTGTTCTCGATCAATTTCAGACCCTCGTCAAGATTCTTAACGCGAACAAGCGAAACAACAGGTCCGAAGATCTCTTCTTTGGCGATGGCCATCTCTGGAGAAACCTCATCAAAGACGGTTGGGCCAATGTAAAATCCATTTGGATATCCTGCAACCTTGATATTTCGGCCATCGAGGATCAGTTTTGCGCCCTCCTGAATTCCCTTTTCAATATAACCGAGAACCTTTTCTTTATGCTTCTTTGAAACGACAGGCCCCATCTGAATTCCTTCTTCCAGGCCATTGCCGACTTTAAGGGCCTTTGCTGCGGCAACAAATTTCTCTTTCAATTCTTTATAAACATCTCCTACCGCTACGAGCACTGAACCGGAAAGGCAGCGCTCTCCTGCACAGCCATAAAAGGAAGTGATCATGGATGGCATGTTTCTATCCAGCTCCGCATCCGGCATGATCAGGACAAAATTCTTCGCTCCGCCGAGGGACTGGACTCGCTTTCCCGTCTCCCCGCAGGCCTTATAAACATACCGGGCTGTTGAACTCTGGCCCACAAAGGAGATCCCCTTGATATCCGGGTGATAAAGCATTCCGTTTACGGCATCTTTTGCTCCATGGACCATATTGATCACGCCTTCCGGAAATCCGCATTCATCAATCACCTCGAAAATGCGTGTCTGGGTCATGGGCACCTGTTCCGAGGGCTTCACAATATAGGTGTTACCGCAGACAACTGCATAGGGCAAGAACCACCAAGGTACCATGGCCGGAAAATTGAATGGAGCAATGACTCCGAAGACACCGATGGGCTGACGTTCGGCCGTGCAGTCGATCCCCTGGGCAATATCTTCGAGATTATAACCTGTCATCAGGGTGGTCACGCCTGTAGCATGCTCCACATTCTCAATCATCCGGCGCACCTCGCCCCTCGATTCATCCAGCGTCTTCCCCTCCTCGGTGACCAGGGTTCGGGAAATGTCTTCAAAGGCCTTCTCAAAGAGATCCTTCAGTTTGAAAAAGTATCTGGCTCGCGTGAGCGGAGGAGTGCATCGCCATTCCCAGTAGGCCTTCTTGGCCGCTTGAGCCGCCTTGTCAATATCTTCGGCCGTTGAAAAAGGGACTTCCCCGATCTTCTCGCCGCTGGCTGGACACCAGACGTCCCCGTACTCCTTTGTTTTCGAATCAACCCATTCTCCATTGATGTAATTTTTAACCCTTTTCATATGTGAGTCCCCTCCATTGAGTTATCTTTCCTTCTGTTCCCCTTCAAGGTGAAATGAGTGATCATTGTGAATAGGCAATCTTATAGAGCTCAACGATCTCCTCTTTGGTTGCCTGCCGTGGATTGTTTCCGGGGCTACCACTGGCAATGGCATCCTCAGCCATCTTGTGAGCCAGTTGCTCCAATTTCGCTCGATCCACTCCCAGATCTTTTAACGAGGGAATCTTAATATCTTTGATTAAACTTTTAATTGCCTTTGCCGCCAACTGGGCGCCTTCCAGATCGGAAAGCCCTCCGACATTCTCTCCCATGGCTCTTGCAATCTGCGCATACCGGCCTGGATTTCCGATCAGGCTGAACTCAGTCACCGTTCCTAAAAGGGCGGCATTCGAAGCGCCATGGGCCACGTGGAAATAGGCTCCGATCGGTCTCGACATGCCATGGACCAAAGCGACCGAGGCATTGCTGAAGGCAATGCCCGCCTGAAGGGCGCCCAGCATCGTTTTTTCCCTTGCCTCGATGTTATTTCCATTAGCCCAGGCTTGCCTCAAATTACCAGAGATGAGTTCAATGGCTGAGAGGCAGAAGATATCGCTCATGGGTTGGGCCTTGAGTGAAACATAGGCTTCGATGGCGTGTGTTAATGAATCGATTCCAACGGCTGCGGTAAGTCCCCGCGGACATGAGAGGGTAAGCAACGGATCTACCAGGGCCACCCTGGGCATGATGAAAGGACTGCCGATCAGCATCTTCACGCTGGTCTGGGTATCGGTGATGATTGTAAACTGGGTCACTTCGCTTCCCGTGCCGGCTGTCGTGGGAATTGCTATGAGGGGAGCGCCCTCTTTGGGAACCTTGCCCAATCCCTTAAACTCCTCAATCGAGCCAGGATTGGTCGCCATAATGGCGATGGCTTTTGCAGTATCAATCGGGCTTCCTCCTCCAACCGCAACTAAGAAATCGCACCCGCTTTCTTTGAATATCTTGAGGCCTTCCTTCACATAATCGACCGTGGGTTCCGTGGCAACCGCGTCGTAAATGATGAACGGAACCTGATGCTGCCCAAGCGCTTTCTTCGTCCCCTCAACGACTCCCAATTTGACCATCACCTGATCGGTGACGATCAACGCCTTTCGCCCCCCCAATCTTTTGCTCTCTTCTCCCACTTTTTCGGATGAACCAGATCCAGTAACTAATACAGACGGAATTAAAAAAGTTCTTGTCGGCAACATATCTAACCCTCCCTTCTTGACATCATCTTATAACGATGCTCGGGATATATGTGATTAACGCTGGGAAAAGGATGCAGATCATCAAACCTATCGCTTGAATGATAACGAAAGGAATGATGCCCCTGTAAATGTCGATCAACTTTACCTCGGGTGGAACCGTCGTCTTCATATAGAACAATGCATAACCAACAGGAGGGGTTAGGAAAGACATCTGCAAATTAACAGCGATCAGGATGATAAACCAGATTTTGTCAAAACCGAGTTGGGTGGCTATCGGAAGAAAAATAGGGAAAGAAATATAGACGATCGCAATCCAGTCGATGAGAAACCCCAAGACGAAGACGATGAACATCATGATTCCCAACATGCCCCATTTACCCAAAAAATCGAAGGCCATGATGATATCGGTCACCACCTTCCCTCCCCCCAGGCCAAGGAAGACGCCCGTAAAGAGCGAGGCTCCGATGATGATAGCCATGACCATGCAGTTCGTCCTGGCCGCCGACCAGATACATTCTGCCAATGTCTTCCAACTGAACTTACCGTAGGCAATCATCATAATGAAAGCAACGAAGGCGCCTACTCCGGAGGCTTCGGTTGCCGTTGCCACTCCTGTCCAGATGGTGCCCAGAACCCCGAGGATAAGGAAGATGGGTGGGACCATGTGCACAAGGATAAATCTGATCTTTTGTTGCACGGAAAGGCCCGTCCTCTCCTCAAGGGGGAGGGCCGGACCCTTTTCGGGATTCAAACGAGTGACGATCACGATGTAAATGAAAAACAAGGATGTCAAAATCAGTCCGGGGAGGAAGCCGCCTGCAAATAGTTTTCCTACGGAAACTCCGGCCTGATCGGCCATCATGACCAACATGATACTGGGCGGGATGAGGATGCTTAAGGTCCCTCCGGCAGCGATCGTCCCACAAGAAAGGTGTTTGTCATATCCGTGTTTCAACATGACCGGCATGGCTAAAATCGTCATGCTCACCACGCTAGCCCCAATGACTCCTGTGCAGGCCGCCTCAATGGCACACATGACGATGACTGCCAAAGCGATGGCTCCATTCATAGGACCGAATAGGAACATCATGGCGCGAAATAATCCGTCGGAAATGCCTGTTCTTCCTAAAAAAGAGGCCATGAGAATAAAGTTGGGGATGGCGATGAGGATGTTATTGGTTGCCGCATCGAAGGCCCGGCCCATAAACATATACCAGGCCTCAGGTCCCCATCCGAGGAAACCAAAAATCGCCGCAAGCCCGGCGAGGACAAAGGCGATGGGATGCCCTAACCAGAGCCCTACGATTATTCCAGCAAACATCAGAATGGCTGAAATTTCAGGAGACATCTCTATCATAATCGCTCTCCTCTAATCAGAAAGACAATGTTTTTGATAAAGTCAGACAGGCCTTGGATAAGTAATAAGAAAGCCCCGACGGGAAGCAGTGTTTTTGCAGGAAAGACATAGAAGTTGAAGGCGCTCGGTGTCCTTTCCAGCATCGCCCAAGAGGTGGCGGCAAAAACGACTCCTTTCCATAAAAAAATAATAGAGAAAAAACCGAGAAAAAAAATAAACGTGATGGTATCGACCATTGCCTGCCCTCTCGAAGAAAGCCTTTCATAAAAAATATCAATATTGGCATGCGTCTTATATTTCAGTGCATAACCCATGGTCAGCATAATGGCCCCGCAGAAAAGGTAGCTCAGGACCTCATGAGTCCAGATGGTGGGCTTTCCGAGAATTCTTCTTGTGAATACCTCAAAGAGCGACAATAGAATGACGGCGACGATAAACCAGCTGAAAATCCGTCCGCACCATTCGGAGATCTTCTCAATCTGGTTGACGATTGCCCTGATCGTTTCCACAAAATACCTCCGCACATTGAAAGCTCTCAGAAGGCAGCGATGCCTCCCGAGAGCTTTGTATGGGTTGATTACTTAGGAGTAATGGGATTCTCTTTATACGGAGTTCCTTCCTTCCAAAAATCCTGCTTTTCCATCCTCTTCCGAACCGTTCTCTCAAGAGCGATCACCGAATCATAAACCTTATGTTTCTTTGCAATCGCCTCCAGTTTTGAATAAATCTCATCCATCTTTGGAGGAGTCCGGCCGAATGTGAAGGGTTCCTGGATCGTGCGCCACTCATGAAGGTCTTTAAAATACTTCGCCTGGGAAAATGCAATCTTGGCATGGTCTGGGTTCGCCTCTGCATCTTCCAGCAGGTACTTATAGGCATAATCATGGATCTTGTCGAGGGTGGCTTTGTCCAGGATGGAGTAGGTCGTCCCCTTTTCTTTAAATTTCCTCGTATACTCGCCCGAACTGTATTCAAAGTAGGTCCAGCTCCACATCATGGTGGCCATGGCTGCCTCTTTAAACATGAATTTCACCCGGTCGGATAACTTGTCCCACGATTTCTTGCTGATCATCACTCCTGAAACCGGACCTGGCTGATGCCATCCCGGAAGGACCCAGAACTTGGTCACTTCCTGAAATCCCATGGCCCAGTCGCACTCCGGCACGGAAAATTCGCCCGCATCAATGGTTCCCCTTGAAAGGGCTAAGTAGATCTCTGCTCCGGGCATAAAGATGGCTGCTCCGCCAAGGTCATGGAGAATCTTGGCCTGGACGCGACCGCACTGTCTCATCTTCACGCCCTTATAGTCATCTCCCTTGCGAATCTGCTTATTGGAGCGCTGGCCTGATTCAGGACCAGTGACCGAATGAGGAAACCAGACGATTCCATACTTGGCATAGAGTTCCTGTGATAATTCCAAGCCCCCTCCCTGCCAGAACCAGAGCATATAGTCGCTAGGGGTAAACCATACGGGGGTGGAGGTAATCAGACCAAAGGCGGTATTTTTACCCTCCCAATAGCTTGGCCAGTCGGTTGACATATCGAGAGTGCCTTTTGAGACGGCATCGAAGATCTCATCGGATCTGGTGATGAGGGTGCCGCCCGGGAAATATTGAATCTCTAACTCCCCTTTGGCCAGGACATTCATCAGATCTCCGAAATATTTGTCACCCCTCCAGAGGGTGATGGAGGGAACCCACATGCTCTGGTATCGCCATTTGGCTGCGGCGGCAGGAGCAGGGGGCGCCCAACTTGCAATCAGAATGAGGTTAATAAAAATAACTGCGGCGACAAATAGTAATAGTCTTCTTTTCATCCTTTTCACCTCCATGAATTAAATTATGGCCATTTGCTACCCATGATCTTCCGCCCGCAACCACCTCCTTCCTCACGCATTCCCCCTCAGAATTGGAGCTTTTGCAGATTGGAACCTCCAATGCCCTTTGCCTTCTGAATGGTCATGAGATCCCTTTCCACTTCTCTGATATGCTTGACCATCTCCTGCCTAACTTTCTTACTGTTCTTTTCGAGGAGCGCTTTATAAATGCGTTTATGGGCATTGAGAACTTTTTTTGAAAACTCCTTTCCTGGCTGAAGAATCTCTTTCGTGTCAATGAGCAAATCTTCAACAAAATCGAGAATAAACATCAGAATGGGATTGCCTGTGACGCTTCCAATAATTCGATGGAACTCAATCTCATTTTTTCGGGATTCAATGGGGATATCATGCTTGAGGACGTACTCGCATTCCTCGATCAACTTTTTCAATCCCTTTAAATCCTCTTCCGTGATGGCGAGGGTGGCTTTCTCTGCAATATGAGACTCTAAGATGAGGCGAACCTCGGTAAGGTTGCTCAGAGAGAGGTGTTTAAAATGAAGGAAATTGATAAAGGAGTCTCTTGCCTTTTTCATGTCCACTTCAGTGACAAAGGCTCCCCCGGAGACCCCCTTCCGAATGTCTAAAAATCCTAGAACCTCTAACGAGCGCATCGCCTCCCGAAGGGTCGCTTTGCTCACTTTAAAACTGTTTATTAATTCTCTTTCAGGGGGAAGTTTATCGCCCGGCTTCAGGGTTCCCCCAAAAATCGCTTTGCGAATCTGCTCGACGATGTGTTCGGAAACCTTATTGGACTTAACGGAATTGAACATCAATGGGTTTCTCCTTATTCCAACCCGGATGAAGTGAATCTCCCGATCCTAAAAACCTTCGAGGTGCTCAGGTTCCTTCCGCAACTCTTTTCTTGATCGCTGTATAAACCCGTTCGGGATGGGCTGGAAGGTCATAAATCCTAACTCCCACGGCATTGGCAATGGCATTCGTGATGGCCGGCGCAGCCGGGATATTGGGCATCTCGCCAATTCCTTTAGCGCCAAAAGGGCCATAAGCATTTAGGTATTCCACGTAGATGGGCTTGATGTCAGGCATATCCAAGGCGGTCGGAATGATGTAATCCTGAAGATTCAGATTCTGGATCATTCCGTCCTTCATCACAACTTCTTCCATCAGCGCGTATCCCAGTCCCATCATCACTCCCCCCTCAATCTGACCCTCCACCATCAGCGGATTAATGGCTTTGCCAATATCGAAGGTAGCGACAAGGTTGAGGACTTCGACTGCGCCTGTTTTCACATCCACCTCCACTTCAGCCATCTGGGTGCTGTAAGTGTAGACAAAGTAAGGGGATCCCTGTCCTGTCTCCGGGTGAAAGGACGGTTTCGGCGGGGCATACCAACCCTGGCCCATCATTCTTCTTCCCATGGCCATGCTTCGGCGGGCTGCTTCTTTCAAATCAACGAATCGATTCGGATCATCCCTGTCGTAGACCCGGCGGTTCTTGATGACCAGCCTCTCCATCGGGATGACCAGCAATTCAGAGGCTGATTCCAGCAAAGATCTCCGGATGGGTTCTGCTGCGAGCAGAATGGCATTCCCCATCAGGGTGGTGGAACGGGAGCCCACAGTGGGCCCTGATTCAGGAGCCACATCCGTATCAGGAGTGACGATCCTGACATCTTCGAGGGCTGTGCCGAGGGCTTCCGCTGCAATCTGCGAAAGGACGGTGCAGATCCCCTGGCCCATCTCGGTGAGGCCCTGGAAGATGAGCACAGAACCATCTTCCTGGAGATGAAGGTTCACGCCGCAGCCATCGCCATAGGTTCCAATACTCGTCCGGTACCACCCGATGGCCATGCCAACTCCTTTTCGTTTATCGGCTTTCTCCAATTCTTTCACGGGGGGCGCTGGCTTCCATTTTGGGTTCCAATGAAATTCGCTTCTCGCCTTCTCCAAAGTATCCTTCAAACCAACGCTCTGGTCCAGAACCTGGCCGGTGGCTGTCTCTGAGCCCAGCTCAAAACAGTTCTTCATCCGAAGCTGGTATGGATCCATCTTCATCAGAGCGGCCAGTTCATCAATGAGCGACTCATGGACGAAATTGACCTGAGGCGCTCCGAATCCCCTCATGGCGCCACCATAGGGATGGTTGGTGTAGACCAGGTAACCCTCTATCTTCACATTCGGAATCATATAGGGGCCAGCAAGCATGACCACAGCATGGGCATGGACGCCACCCGCTGGAGGGATGACCGGTCCCAGAGAGGCATAAGCCCCCTGCTCATTGTAAATGGTCCCTTCGAGGGCCACAAAGGTACCATCTTTCTTGGCACCAATCTTACACGTGATGATCATGGGATGGCGCTTGCAGGTGGAGAGAGTGATCTCTTCCCTGTCGAATTCCATTCTGACCGGTTTTCCGGTCTTCCACGCCAGGACAGCTGCGCGGGCACCGATATCAATGGGAGAATCCTCTTTCCCTCCAAATCCTCCTCCGATCGGAGTTTGAACACATTGAACCTTGTTGATGGGAATTCCTAAAACAGGAGCAATGTTTCTTCGAACTGTAAAAGGGGCTTGCATCGGACCTTTCACCGTGATCGTCCCGTCAGGGTGGGGGATGGCAATGACAACATCCGGCTCGATATAGGCGTGCTCCAGGATCGGAACAGTGTAGGTTCTTTCCAATACGATGTCTGCTTCTTTGAATCCCTTCTCAATGTCTCCCTTTTCAACCCTGCTGGTGGTCAAGAGATTGCCTTTATCGTAGATCTTGGGAGCGTCCGGTTTCAGTGCTTCGATCGGAGAGAACACAGCCGGGAGAACCTCGTATTCCACTTCAATCTGTTCAATAGCCTTGAAGGCGATGTCTTCGGAAATGGCTGCGACCATAGCGACTCCGTCTCCGACAAATCGGACCTTGTCTCCGCATAGAACAGGCTGATCAGGTACAATTGCTCCAAAACCGTTTCTTCCTGGAACATCCTTCGCTGTCAGAACAGCGACCACACCGGGTACTTCTTTTGCCTTTTCCGTATCGATCTTTTTGATCAGGGCGTGAGGATAAGGACTCCTGAGCACTTTTCCATGGAGAGCGCCTGGATAGTCAATATCCGCTCCGTACTGCAATTTGCCCCGCACCTTATCATAGGCATCCACCCGGATCACCGATTTCCCAACTGTACTCAGTTCGGCCATGACCGGAGGCATCTCCAGAACTTTCTCTTTGACCAGGACCTTCTTTTTTGTCTTTTCTTTCTCCATGATTAAGCCTCTTTGCTTGGAGTGGCCTTGCTTGCATAATCAATCGCATGGATGATCTTTTGATATCCTGTGCACCGGCAGAGCACTCCGGAAATGGCCACCTTAATCTCTTCGATCGTGGGGTGAGGATTTTGATCCAGAAGGCTCTTTGCAGACAGAAGCATCCCCGGAGTACAGAAACCGCACTGGATCGCTCCCTTCTCAACAAAGGCCTTCTGAAGTGGATGGAGTTCTCCATCGGTCTCAAGCCCCTCCACGGTTTTGATCTTCCCTCCATCGGCCTTCATTGCCGGGATCAGACAGGAAGTGACGACTTTGTCGTTCAGGATGACAGAGCAGGCGCCGCACTCCCCGGCCCGGCATCCTGCCTTGGTCCCTTTTAACCCTAAGTGATCCCGGAGCACATCGATCAAAAGCTCATCCGGCTCCACCTCCAGTCTGACATGTTTCCCGTTCACTTCGAATTGGATCTTCTCCTTAGCCATGTTTTACCTCCAACCGCTCTATCCCCTGACGAATCCCCCGTTCCACCAGATTGGCAACAACCTCCCTCCGGTATGTTTCACTTCCTCTCAACAGACTCGTTCTGGGATTGGCTTCCTGAGCAGCTTTCCTCGCTGCCCCCTTGATCACCTTGTCAGTGAGGGGCGCAGAAGCAAACATCTGCTCTGCCTCTCTGGGTCTGAAGGGAATCAGTGCCACAGGACCCAGTCCAATTTTTACGCGATTGAACTTCCTCTGCTTCATATTTGCTGAAACGACGACGGAAACGGTCAGGATGGGTAAGGCAAGCGCCTTCCGTTTCGCCAGCCGGAGGGAAACGCTCGATTCATCTTCAGCCAGAGGAGAGAAATAGATCTCCGTCACCATCTCACGCATGCTATCCACAACCGTCTTGCCGGTGCTGAGGAAGAATTCGGTCAAAGGAACCGTCCGCTCTCCCTGCTTGCTCACCACCTTCACCTTTGCATCGAGGGAAAGCAAGGGTATTGTCGTATCTGCACCGGGTTGACCGCTCACAATATTGCCGGCAACCGTCCCGAGATTTCGTATCTGGGGAGACCCAAGCTGCGAAGCCCCTTCGCTCAATGCGGTAGCCTTCTCTCTGATCAGAGGTGATTGGGAGAGTTGGGTATGCGTCACCAATGGACCGATCCGAATCACCCCACCCTCCAACGTAATTTGATCTAGGCCAGGAATACGGGTGATGTCCACCAGGGCCTTGGGTGCTATCTCCCCATTCCTGATCTGAAGGATAAGGTCAGTGCCTCCGGCAAGAAGTTTCGCCTTCCCTTGAAACTCTCCTAATATCTGAAGCGCTTCAGGAATGCTTTGTGGGCGGAAGTATTTATCCCAGTGCAGTCGCTTGGGCCATACAAGACTTTGTTTCGACCTCATCGATTGTCCTCCTGTCACTTTATCTTACACTTCGATGGGTTTATAGATTAAGACCACTGCCATCACGGCAAAAACCATGGCCTCTGCCGCTGGTCCCCAGAATCTTCCGGTAATTGCCATCACCATGCCCAGCACAAAAGCGGAGATCGTCGTGCCCTTCAAACTTCCAAGCCCTCCTACGATCACCACAGCGAAACTGATGAGCAGGATGTGGAAACCCATATAAGGATGTACAGTTGTGATCGGAGCATAGAGCACGCCTCCTAAGGCAGCCAGACAGCTCCCCAGAACAAAGACCAGGGAGAAATATTTGTCGACGCTGATCCCCAGACTTCTCACGGCCTCCCTGTCCTGAAGACCAGCGATGATGATCTTTCCAACAATGGTTTTCTTGAAGAACAACCAGAGGCCAACACAGAGGGTCAAAGAAATAGCGATGATGATGAGCCGGTAGAGGGGAACCTCTATGGAAAGGAACGTGACGCTCTTGCCCACGGGGTCGCTCAAGGGAATTGGGCTCGTTCCCCAGATCCACTTGACCAGATCGACTCCGATCAACAGGACAGCATAGGTGGCAATGATGGCGTAGTCGATCGATTCTCCATAGAGACGCCGGATGATGAACTTCTCAATGATGAAGCTGAGTGGAATGACCACGACAATGGCGACTAGGACTCCTGCGAAGAAATTGTTGTGAAGGAAAGGCAAGGCGGCAATCAGGATGTATGCGCCAGTGGTGTAGACCATCCCGTGAGCAAAATTGACGATTCTCATGCTCCCGAAGGTGAGAGATAATCCGATGGAGATGATGTAGAGGATGCCTCCGATCGTCAAACCGTAGATCAGGGTGCTTATCATGTTCTGTTCACGCTCCGGGCTTGGGTTCGCCTTTTCCAGACCGCGAGGATGTTGCCCCAGATCCCCTCTTTAAACTTGAAGACGAGGAGCAGGAGGGCGAGCCCGAGAAAGATCTCCCATCTCGGAATGTACCTTGCCAGATAGTTGCTGATCACCATGTAAGAGACGCCTCCAAGGATGGCGCCGTAAAGGCTTCCCGCGCCTCCGATCAACGCCGCAAAGACGACCTCCACATTTCTTGTCGGATCGATGAAACTTGGATTGACATAGCCATAATTGAGGGTGGCGAGAGCCCCTGCAAAGGCAGAGATGGATGAAGAGATCACAAACGTGATCCATTTATATTGAAACGTATTGTATCCAATAAATTGGGCGCGCGTCTCATTCTCTCTGATCGTTCTCAGGAGAATGCCGTAAGGAGAAGAAGTCAGTCTCTTCAGAAAATAGTAGACCAAGCAGAGACAGAAGATGGTGAATCCAAAAAAGACCTTTGGGTTGGAAATGTTCAGGAAGGGGATCTTTGAAAAAGTGAGTGAAAGTCCGTCCTCACCGCCTGTAACTTTGGCAAAGGCCACAAGGGCTAAAAAGTGCCCGACCTGATTAAAGGCGAGATTGATGAGAGCGAAGCAGGCGCCGGTTGCCCTGACCACGACAGGCCCGAGTATCCCGCCTACCAGCGCCCCGCCACAGATTCCAGCGAGGAGGGCCAGAAGAGGATGGGGGGTGATGTATCGCACCAGCAACCCAGCCGCATAAGCCCCGGAGCCAAAAAAGAGCATGTGGCCAAAGGAGAGCCTTCCCATGTGTCCATAAAGGAGGTCGAACCCAAGGACAAAGATACAGAAGATGATGAAGTCTGTCGTCCTGTGGATGGAGGTCCCTGTTCCCAAAATGGTGAATCCAAGGGCAATCAGGATAACCCCCAGTCCTCCTGAATCTCGAATCTTTGATGTCACCTCTTCTCCCTTTTCATTGGAAAGGTCAATTTAAAGATAAGCCTCGAGGGCATTCGATTGTGCGATCACCGCCCGATCAATAATCTCCTTGAAGATACTCCCCTCTTTCATAATGTAGACACGATCGGCCATTCTTGAGACGACTGAAAGATTCTGCTCCACGATCACCATGGAGAGCTGCCCCTTCATCCTTCCAATGACATTGACGATCTCTTCGATGATGCCCGCAGATAATCCTTCCGTGGGCTCATCGATCAGCAGAAGTTTCGGCTCTCCAATGAGCGCTCTCCCAATCAAAAGAATCTGCCTCTGGCCACCACTCAAACCTTTTGCCTTGGAGTCCAGCAGGACGCTCATCCTCGGATAGAGATTGACGATCCTGTCGATGGAATCGGAAACCTTCTCTTTCGTCGGGTAGGCAGCCAGTTCGATATTTTCCTTCACCGTCAGTTCTCCGAAGACCCTCTTGTCCTGAAACACATATCGAATCCCCATCATGGAAACCTTCTCGGGGACAAGTCCTTGAATCGTTTTTTGCTCAAAGAGAATAGAGCCCTGGGTGGGTTTGAGAAAACCCGCGATCGTTTTTAACAGCGTTGTCTTCCCTGCCCCATTGCGGCCCACCATACAGATCACTTCTCCCTTGGAGAGGTGGAGGTTGATGTGATGCAGGGCCTTGGCATGACCATAGTGGACATCGAGGTCGGTTACGGTAAGGAGCATACCACTTCCTCCCTTCCCCAATAAACCTGCCTGACCAAGGGATCACAAAGCACCTCCTGCGGTTTCCCCTCGGCAATCAGTTTCCCCTCATGCATCACGCTCAATCGTTCCACCAGATCAAGAATCCGTGAGATTTTATGTTCGATCAGGATGAGTGTAAAATTCTTTTTCACCAGCCGGATGAGGTCCAAGACCTCATTGATTTCAACATCGCTTAATCCGGAGAGGGGTTCGTCAAGCAGAAGAATGCGAGGATTCAGCGATAAGGCCAAGGCAATCTCCAATTTTCTTTTGTCTCCATAGGAGAGTTCAAACGTCTTCACGTCTGCCCGATCACTGATCCCTACGGTCTTTAATGCTTCAAGGCAGGCATTCACGGTTTCAGCGTGATGGGCATCCTTAAAGAAGAACTTGCTCTTCGAGTCGTAATTTTTATCGAAACGAATCTTGGCGAGGACAAGGTTGTTCAGGGCCGTAAGGGATTCAAAGACGGATACGAGTTGAAAGGTCCTCACCAGCCCCATTCTCACCCTGTGATAAGAAGGGACCATGGTGATATCCTGGCCCATGAATAAGATCTTCCCCTCACTGGGGGGAAAAAAGCCGGTCAAGAGATTGAAAAAGGTTGATTTGCCGGCTCCGTTGGGTCCGATGATGCCAGCGACTTCTCCCTCTTTTAACTCGAAGTTGACGTCATAGACCGCGGTGAGGCCATTGAACCTCTTGTAGAGATTCTTTGTTTGAATAAGGATGTTGCCTGACAAGTGACACCTGTGGAAGGACAGGGGAAAGAGTTCCCCTGTCCCTTTCATCTGATTAATATCCCAGTTCTTTCAAAGGTGGGAGGTAATCCTCTCCAGTATATGCCCCGAGCACTTTGACGAGGTCCCATTTATCTTTCTTCTCCTGAGGCGATTTTCCAACGACGACGAAAGATCCGTATTTGAAAAGGGGTTGGTGGTCGGTTCTCCAGACCCCCGGGCCTCTCATGGAGTCGAATTTCGGGTTGTCTTTAAGCGCTTTGGCAATAGCCATCGGATCGGTTGACTTGGCAAGTTCAATGCCCCGGATGGCTTCTTTGACCCCGATGTAGGCATTGGCAGCGTAAGGATCGGGCGGATAATTATACTCTTTGACATATTTCTTAACGAACTCATCAGCCGCTTTCACAATGGCAGGATCATTGAAACCTGTCATGTTCCAATACCAGGACATCAAGGAATTGACTCCCTCCAGCGCTTCGGGTGGAATACCGCCTCCGAAAACGTTCGTCATCCAGTTAAACCAGATCTTGGTATGTTTCTTCAGTCCTGTTTCGTGGGCCTGTTTCAGAACATTGATCGCATCGACTCCCCAGTGGGCCATCATGACGATGTCCGGTTTCTTCTCGGCTATTTTCAAAAGATAGGGAGTGAAATCCGGGGTCCCAACCGGCGATTCTGCATATTCCCACTTGGCCCCGTATTTCTCAATGGCATCTTTAGCGCCTGCTTTCTGGTCCCAACCAAAGGCATAGGCAGGGGCGAAAAAGTAGATATTCTTATACCCAAGTTTGTTGATGATGTAAGCCGCTCCGGAAAAACCGATGGCATAGGCTCCTCCGTGGACGCCAAAGGTCGTGTCGGCAAGCTCATCCTTCTTGAACATGGTCATCGGGGCAACGCAGACCGAGAAATAAGGAATAGGCGTTTTCTTCACTTCTTTGTTCAGGGCGGCAGAGATGGCAGCAAAGGTCGATCCCACAACCGCATGGACCTTATCCTCATAAACCAACTCTCTGAGTCTTCGGAGGGCCACATCAGGCTTTGTCTCATCGTCCCGCTGGACGAACTCCACTGGAACTTTTCTATCTCCGATCCTCACTCCCCCTGCTTCGTTGATATCTTTAATCGCAAGTTTCGAACCTTCCATCTGAACTGGACCAATCGGTGAGCCTGCACCGGTTAATCCATACATCAGTCCTATCTTTATCTTGTCAACCCTTTGGGCATAGACATGGCTGGCCAGGCCCATGCTCAGCATAAACATGAACAAAAAAACGAAAATTATCCCTTTCTTTGTCTTCATACACATTCCTCCTTTTAGTTAATTTTTAGATGAAGGTTTGGAAATAGGATGGCTTTTTCTGACATGTTAAACTTGAGAATCTTTCTTAAACAGGAGAACATTGAATCACATCTGAACGCAAAATTTATAATAGCGAGGCCAATTTGTCAAGAGAAAAATGTCGAAATATTATAATAATTATAACTTTTTGATACGTTCGACGGCGTCAAACCCCGATTTTCAAATCGGGGTAAAAAGCACCGCTCAGTATCAACCCTGAGCATACTCCGGGCTTAAGACCGGGGAGTCGAAAGGGTTGATTTAAATCCAAAAATTTGGCCCCAAATCCTCCTTGACGGAGTCACCAATTTCTTTTAGAGTTTTTTTAATGATTTCTTTATCAAACTTCTAAAATAGAATCCTCATGGCCAGAACCTCTCAAACGTCAAACCACTTTCTCCTCTTCTTTATTCTTTCAGCCCTTTTTACCCTCTCTCAATTCTATCGGGTCTCCAGTGCAGTGATGGCCCCCAATCTGATCCAGGATCTCGGCTTGAACGCAGAACTGTTGGGCATCCTCGGAGGCGCATTCTTCTATGCCTTTACCCTTCTCCAGATCCCCATGGGACCGATGCTCGACCGAATCGGTCCTCGCATGATCATGTCTCTCTCCTGCCTCGTCGGAGCCCTTGGAGCCTTTCTATTCGCCTTTGGAAACACGTTTTATGCCGTTTTCTTGGGAAGAGTATTGATCGGGGCTGGAATGGCTCCAATGTTGATGGGTGCATTTAAAACCTTTACCCTTCGATATCCTCCGGAGCAATTTGCCACCCTTGTGGGCATGATCTCTGCTGTGGGAACCACAGGGAATATCTTCGCCGCCTCTCCCCTCGCCTATCTAACGTCTACCATAGGATGGAGAATGACGTTTATCATCACCGGATTCATCACCATACTTCTCGGCTTCCTGGTCTTCTGGATCTTAAGGGGGGAAAAGACGCAGAACCGCAGAATCACCTCTTCTTCCGATAAACCAGAGATGGGAATTTTTCAATCGATTCGCCTTATCATCGGCTCCCTTGCCTTTTGGCAATTCGGGGTAGTCGCTTTTTTTAGATATGGTGTCTTTGTCAGCCTTCAGGGTTTATGGTTAGGGCCTTATCTGATCTATATCAGGGGGTTTTCCCCTGTGCAGACAGGAAATCTCCTGATCCTGCTAGCTATTGGTGTTATTCTGGGAAGTCCAATCGGAGGGCGTCTTTCGGATCGCTACGCTCAATCGCGCAAGGGCGTTGCCATGGTGGGATTGAGTCTTTACTGTATCAGCCTCTTTCCCCTCATCGGTTTATGGAAAATTGAACATCCTTTTCTGTTTGGTCTCATCTTCTTCTTTATCGGTTTCTTCCACGGCTCTGTGATGTCGATTTACGCTCACGCCAAAGATTCTTTTCCCATCTCGATCTCAGGGACGGTGATGACGTATGTCAATTTCTTCACGATGGCAGGGGCGGCCCTCTTCATGCCAGCCCTTGGAAAAGTGATCGAATCCTTTCCACGGATGAACAATGCCTATCCGGCTGAGGCTTATCACCTTGCTTTTCTCATCTGCTTCATAGGGATGAGTGCCAGCGTCATTTTTTACGCTTTCTCCCCGAAAAAGAGATAGGGAGATAAGGAGATGGGGCGTTGAGGAGAAAAAAATCACACCATCTCCCATTCCCAACCTTCCCATCACCCTATCTTTCTTTTCAACTTTCCTTGATAAAATCCTACTTCAATGCTACCCTTAAAAAAGGAGGACTTTATGATTTTAAGAATCTTTTTAGGTTTAATCATCGGCGGCCTGGCTGGTTTTCTTCTAAGCTACCTCACCCGTGGTATTGGAAGTTCCTGAGCCTTAACTTGCAACCCCTATGTCAGTGTCCCGCTGGGCGCTGTTGTGGGGTTGATCTTGGCCTTAGGCTAAGGCCGAATCGCTGGAGAGAAAATTGGGAGAAGAATTTCTGAATAAATGGATTTTAAGCCGGCGTACGTTTTTAATGTTCTCAGGTCTTGGGAGCATTGGACTTCTGTCCGGGTTGCCCGGACGCTCTTTCGCTCAGGCAAAAGGCGACGTGAAAATGGCTTATACGGCGAAAGATTACACCCGACTTTTGGGCATGGAAGGATTCAGCGAAACCCTCCTCAAAAACCACTTCGCCCTCTACCAGGGCTATGCCACCAACACCAATAAATTGTTGGATACGCTCGGTCAAATGCTCAGGGATGGAAAAATGAATTCCACGGAGTATGCTGAGTTGAAGAGAAGGTTGGGATGGGAATTCAACGGCATGAGACTTCACGAATTCTACTTCGAAAACCTCGGAGGTAAGGGAGGACTGGATAGGACCGGGAAACTCTTTAAAAAATTATCAGAAGACTTTGGTAGTGTCGAAGCATGGGAGAAAGATTTCAAGGCTACAGGCATGATACGTGGGATTGGCTGGGCAGTGTTGTATCAGGATCAACTTTCAGGAAAGCTCATCAACTTCTGGGTCAACGAACACGATGTTGGCCACCCCGCTGGGTGTGCGCCCATCCTCATACTGGATGTCTTTGAACATGCATTTATGATTGACTACGGCCTTAAAAGAGCGGATTACATTGAAGCCTTCTTTAAAAATATCCACTGGAAGACCGCCGAAGCGAGGTTGCAGTAAAAGATCGAGATTTTGTAACCACCACCTATCTCATAACCTCCCCTTTCCCCTCCCGTGGTCGGGTCTATTCGACTTACCTTAAGAGGGGGAAGATGGATGGGTGCGTTAGATTATAACCCTTCCTACTTCGTCAATTTCAACGCTATGGTGGCAATATGATTAAGGCCGTTAGAAATGATATTTAAAAGATGATCCTGTTGATCCGTATAAAACCAGAAAGGAGGCTTGATTCATGGCAAATCCGGAAAAGGTTATTTTAAAGATTGTTTCGGTCAAAGGGACCTGCGCTGCAGGACACTATGTGGGCCAGGAATTTGATCTGAGCCAGGATTTCACTCTTGGAGTATCAGGAAAAAAGACAACCCTCTGTCCTTCGGCATTTCATGCGGTTTTTCCCTCATGGCGCGTGCTCCGCCACGGAGGAGAATTCCCATGGGAAGAGGATAAAGATATGACCACGATCGCCTGCCCAGATCCATTCAATCCCATGGTCATGGAACTCCGGAGAATAAGGGGATAACTCATTATCTTTCACACCGACTTCTTGATTGATAGAAAAAAGTGGGATAGCATTAAAAAAATCCTTGGAAGGAGGAATAGGAATGAATGAGAAAGATCGTTTAAATGCTCTGGAGGTTGCTCTTAATAACGAGATGAGGGAGCGAGAATTCTACCTTAAAAACGCTGAGAGGACAGCCAATCCTCTCGGCAAGAAGATGTTTCAGCAGATCGGGGATGACGAATTGGAGCACTACCAAAGGCTCAAACAACTCCATGAAAAATGGACCAAACAGGAGAAGTGGCCTGAGACGGTTCCTCTCAAAGTGAATGATACCGTTGTCAAAGACATTTTGCTGGACTTTTTAAAGAAAGCTGCTGAAAAAACCAAAGGCGATTCAAGCGATTTAGAGGCGGTCCGGATCGCCCTCGACTTTGAAGCCAAGGGTGCAAAGTTCTATGCTGAAATAAGGGACGCCTCTTCTGATCCCAAAGAGAAACAGTTCTTCGATCTCCTTGTCCGGATGGAAAACGAACACTACCTCTCTCTCAAGGATACCGAAGAATATTTCATTGACCCACAATCCTGGTTCCGAAAAATGGAACACCACACCCTTGACGGCGCATAGACTAACCCCCTCTTCATCCCCCCCTCTAACGTTCCCTCTACTCTCCCCCTCTTAATTTAAGGGGGAAGGGGGAGTTATAAGAATGGAATATAGTAGGATTACTTTGGAATAAATCTGGATAAAATCCAGCTTACGATGCTGATGAGGGTTGCCCCGATCACAGCCCCCCAGAAGCCATAGACATGAAATCCCCTTACCAGGACTGAGACCAACCAGAGCATCAATCCATTGATGACCAGCAGGAAGAACCCAAGGGTTAAGACCGTGATGGGAAGAGTGAAAAAGATCAGTATGGGCTTGATGATGGTATTGACAATCCCTAAAATAAAAGCGCTCACCAAAGCCGCCCAGAAACTATCCACTCCGATCAACCCTGGGAAAAGATAGGCGATGATCAAAATGGCTACCATGTTGATGATTAAACGAACGATTAAAAACATAATCCCTCCCTCTTGGAATCGTTTGAATTTTTAAATATCTTATCCCCGTGGGGACCGATCTCACTGGCATTTTCCCCGGAGGTCAACAGGCCATATACCAATAACCTTCCCTTTTCTCGTAAAGTACAATTGGTCAAAAAGATTAACGGTCGGATCGCAGTGGGAAACGACCAATTCAAGGACCTCCCCTATGTGTGGTTTTTTCGATCGATGCGATAAAGCAATCCTTCCGTGTTCATCCCCCCACCAATCATATTCGAAACCCGAGTCAGGTGGATGAAGGACATAAGGAGTCGCTCCGTGGTGGTAGAGGGCTTTCAGCCCTGCGTCCACCGTAACAAAATGATCGTGGTTTGTGTTGATTACCGTGGTCAGCAAAGTCAGGGCGGGTGGAAATTTTTCAAAGCGGGTGGGATTTTGAGAGGACGCGATGCTCAAATATTCGGCATCCATCAGGGTATAAGAGCCCACCTGGAGATCGGTGAGCTCAGGAATCCTGCAGTCAATTTCATACGTCCCTGTTCCTGCGCCGGTAAAGATATGACAGGGCAGTCCAGATTGACGAAATTGTCGGACAACTTCCGCTGCCTGTCCCATCCAATGCAATGAAGCCTGATATCTCTCATCAAATGAAACGATATGTTGAACTTGGCCTGCGTAACATTGAACGCCACAAAGACGAAGGGAGGGAAGGGTTTCAATCAATCGTCCCAGGGACAGCCCATCCTTGAAGGAGACACCCGTTCGGCCACTCCCTGGGTCAAGGTCCACAAGGACACTCAGCTTCACTCCCCTCTTCCTGGCTGCTGCATCCAAATCTCTTGCATTGGCAGAATCACCGATAACGACCATCAGTTCCGGGTCTTCCTGCAAACAATCCATCAACCGTTCCATCTTAAAGCCAGTGACAACCGGTGAGGTGATGAGGGTACCTCGAATTCCATTCTTTACAAGGGCCTCAGCCTCTGAAACTTTGGCAACACAGAGCCCGGTACATCCTGCCTCGATTTGCATCTTGCCAATATGAGAACATTTGTGAGTCTTGACATGAGGCCGCAATTGTTTGCCAAACGATGCCGCATGTCCCTGCATGGTTCTGATATTCTCCTCAAGAATTTCCTCATCGATCACCAGGCACGGAGTATCCAGTTCCCACTTTGAGACACCTATCCAATCCTTTTGAACCATGTCCATTCTCCTCTTCTCTTTATTGGCCATCATGTATCGATTAGTTCAAGATGTCAAGGCCGATGATTCCGGTTTGTACCTGTCCCAAGCCATTGACAGGATTAATATTATTTGTTAACCTGATTCATAATTTTGGTTGACAATCATTTCGATTGCGGATTGCGGAATGGCCGAAGTTTCTTAAAAAAACTTAAATTCTTTTGGTCATTGGGGATTGGATATTATTTGGAATTTGTAAATTGGAGCTTGAAATTTAACAACTATACTAAAAAATATTCTACAGAAAGGATTTTATGATGCCTATTGAAAAATTGCGAATGGTCGTCCTGGCCTCCCTGATGGCAGCCTTAATGGCTGTGGGAGCCTACATCCACATCCCTATTGGGCCGGTGCCCATTGTTTTGACCAATCTCTTCGTGCTTCTTTCGGGTCTCCTGCTTGGAAGTCGCTGGGGACTTGCCAGTGTAGGCCTTTACCTTCTGGTCGGAACCATCGGCATGCCTGTCTTTTACGGTGGCAAGGGAGGATTGGCTCATATTCTTGGCCCAACGGGTGGCTATCTTTTCGGATTTGCTTTCTCCGCCTGGTTAACTGGTTTTATCTCCGAACGATCCCGCCACTCGCTAATCGGAGGGATTATGGGTGTCATCATCGGTTCACTCTCCGTTTATTGCTTTGGAGTTCCCTGGCTCAAAATGATCGCCAATATGTCATGGAACAAAGCCTGGATGGTAGGAATGATTCCTTTTCTTCCCGGAGATGCTGTGAAAGCTGTCGTTGCCATTGTCTTGACCCGTGCAGTGAGACCGATGTTAAACAGGCAATTTATAAACGAATGATACGAATGACATCGAATTTGACGAAATATTCGAACCATTCGTTAACATTCGTCTTATTCGTGTTCTTTATTTATGATCCAACTCCATAACCTCCATCATCGTTATCCCGATGGGACTTATGCCTTAAGAGGAATTGATCTCACGATCTCAAAGGGTGAATTTCTTCTCATCTGTGGGGCCAATGGAAGCGGTAAAACCACCCTGCTCCGTATCATGAGCGGTCTTCTGAAACCAACAGAAGGCTCCATTTCTATAAATGGTCTCAACCCTGTGAAAGAACCTTGGAAAGTTAGACAGATTGTGGGGATGATCTTTCAGGACCCTGACAGCCAGATTGTTGGAGAAACAGTAAGAGAAGATATTGCTTTTGGTCCTGAAAATTTAGGACTCTCTTTAAAGGAGATAAAAGAACGTGTGGATTGGGCACTTGAAAAGATGGGCCTTCAGAGTCTTTCAGAAAAATCCTGTTACTTGCTCTCCGGAGGAGAAAAGAGGCGGCTTGCCATTGCTGGTGTGATGGCCATGAAGCCGGAAGTGATTCTTTTTGACGAGCCCTTTACCCATCTGGATTATCCCGGCATTCAAGAAGTTCTGAAGTATATGACCCGATTACATCAAGAAGGACACACCTTAATTGTGACCACTCACGATGTCGAAAAGGTGATTGCCCATATTGATCGAATAGCCATCATCCATAAAGGGGAAATTAAAGCCTCAGGCCTCCCTGACCATCTGGTCAAAGAACTCCCGCAATTTGGGGTCCGACCTCCCTGTTATGTGATTCTTGGAGGAGAAAAAATCTCATGGCTCGAATAGCCCTTCACTACTTTCCCGGAGATTCTCTTCTCCACCAATGGGATGGACGCTGTAAATTCTTCGGACTCCTCATGATTACGGCAACCCTGATTCAGACGAATATCTCATTATTCATCTTCGACTCGCTCCTTCTCGTCGCTCTTTTTTTCCTTTCACAATTTCCTTTCAAACAGCTACTCCGTGAGCTGAGATTCTGGGCCATCTTCCTCTTCATCCTATTTCTCTTTCAGGTTCTTCTGACTCCGGGAACCCGTTTTCACTCATCTCATTGGCTACCTGTCAGTAAGGAGGGGGTTCTTCTGGGAGGATTGACCTGCTGGCGACTAGGTTTGATCTTTGGTTATGCAATACTTTTTACGGCGGTGACACGGCCCCGTGAACTTCAAGATGCTTTGATCTGGATCTTAAAACCCATTCCTTTCTTACCTGAGCGAAGGATTGGACTGATGGTCTCCCTCACTCTCCGTTTCTTCTCACGCACGCTCGATTGGGTTGAAGAGGTCAACATTGCTCATCAGGCACGCTTGGGCGATCAAAACAAAAATCCTTTCCGTAAAGCAAAACTTCTCGCTTTACCGGTTCTCAGGCGCTCCCTTCTTGAGGTCGAAGAAGTCACCTTCGCTCTCGCCGCCCGTGGTTACCGAGATGACCTCTCCATTCATCTCTCTAAAATATCCCTCTCACATCTGGTTCCACTCTTCTTTCTTCTGGGGTTTTTCGTAGTTATAGGATGGTTGGAATTATAAAGAGTTGCAGGAGTAAAAAAATAGCCGCAACTTCTTGCGGCTATTTTTACCACCCCCCCTTTTTATCCTCTATATCCAGAAGGTTTTTTAGACCCTCTCTCTTTCCTCGATTAAGCTGGAGACAGTTTGGGGATCAAGAAGGACAAGAACCCTTCTTTCTCGTTCTCCCGTTCGATCTTCTCAAAGGCGCACTCCACCGCGGAGCGGATCTCCTCCATGTCCACGGGTTTCATCGCCTGATAGAAGATCCCGGCACCCCGGAGCCGTCTCACCAAGCTGAGGGATTCTTCTGATGAGATCATGATGACCTGAATTTTCGAATTGACCTTTTTCAAGAGGGAAACGACATCGCAGGCCTTTAATCCTTCGATCTCATCATCCAGAAGCAGGACCTCAAAATGATTTTTCTGGACCTTCCGGATCATCTCGCTCAAAACCTTGGCTGTCTCCACCCGGTACCCTTTCCCGTGAAAATAGGTGGTCATCGACCTGACCCATAAATCGTCCTGATATGCGATGAGTATCTTTTTGTTTTGCATGGCAACCCCTCCTCAAACCCTTATATTACATGAATGGGTACTTCAGCCCTTCGATAAGGAGTAAACGCCGATCCGATCAAGGAAGTCAGAAGAATTCCTGCGGGAATCACCTGTGCCAGCACGACAATGATTCCGAAGGTCAAGAAGAACCAGACTCCAAGAAGCCCTATTCCCCTGATCCCCCCTGCATAAGCAACTACCAGAGAACCGATTGCAATTGACAGAACCAGGACCAGACTCAGAATGCTTAGGATTTTCTTCATGCTCTTAGACATTGTTTTTCACCTCTTTTTGATTTTCAATCCATTTACTTTTTTACAGCCACGGGCTCAACACTGGGAAGCACCACTTCTTCCTCAACCTTCTTCTCTTTCTTGAATGCCATGGTCGTGGCCGTTCCGATGAAGCTGAAGAAGAGAATGGCTGCGGGGATCAGTTGAAGAAGGATGATGACGGCTCCGATGATGACAAAAACCCAGAGAGCCGGTCCTGCCTCTTTAAGGCTGATTGACCTTGCAAACGCCGGAGAAGCCATCAGAGTCATTAATCCAACCATCAACCCAACTTTTAATCCTTTTGCTGTTTTTTCCATCTTCGTTTCCTCCTCTCTTTGATTTTCACTCTATACTTAGCATTTCTCGTGCCAAGATTAAAATAATTTATAACTCATTGATAATATTAACTAAAATTGCTACAACCTATTGCCTGAACCTTTCTTTTACTGTTCGAAAAATTTTTTAATTATACGATCATTGTTTCAAGTTTGAGAAAAAAGATTATAATTACTTAAAAACATTAAATTTTTTAAAAAATATGGATTTTATACATAAATATATTTTTAAAATAAAATATTTATTCAGAAATAGATTGGAATTTAAATGTAGTGAATATATACGGAAATTAACAATAAATACATGGCTTTAGAATAATAATGCCTTAGGCAAGATGGCAGGCGACCCAGTGATTTTCTTCGATTTCTCGAAGAGGGGGGATTTCTTTTTGGCATATTTCAATTCCAATGGGGCAGCGGGGGTGAAAATTGCATCCGGGTGGGAGTGCAATCGGGCTTGGGATTTCTCCTTTTAAGATGATTCGCTCACGGGTGGCTTCCACGACCGGATCGGGAATCGGCACGGCAGACAGGAGGGCGATTGTATAGGGATGTTTGGCTACCCGGTAGAGGGCATCCCGGTTCGCCACTTCGACAATCTTCCCAAGATACATGACAGCAACTCTGTGGCTGATGTGACGGACAACAGAAAGATCATGAGCAATAAAGAGGTAGGTGAGGTCAAACTCTGTCTGGAGGTCTTCAAGAAGGTTGATGATCTGGGCTTGAATCGAGACATCGAGCGCTGAGATGGGTTCATCACAGACAATAAAACTTGGCCTTATTGCAAGGGCGCGGGCGATTCCAAGTCTCTGTCGTTGACCCCCGCTGAATTGATGGGGATAGCGGTCTGCCATCGTTGGGTCCAAACCCACGATCTTCAGAAGTTCCCCAATTTTTTCCATTAATGCTTTCCCTCTGATCCGGGTATGAACCCGCAGCGGCTCGGCCACGATTTCTCCAGCCGTCATCCTTGGATCAAGGGAATCAAAGGGATCTTGAAAGATGATCTGCATTCTCTGCCGGATAGATCGCAGTGCTTCACCTTCCATATTGCAGAGATCTTTTCCTTCAAAAGAGACCTCTCCTGAGGTAGGGCGGATGAGCTGGAGGAGACATCTTCCCAGAGTTGTCTTTCCACAACCGCTCTCACCTACAAGGCCAAGGGTTTCTCCCTTACGGATAAAAAAATTGACCCCATCTACGGCTTTGACCTCGGCGATCTTCTGCTGGCGGATGATTCCCTTAGTAATGGGAAAATACATCGAAAGATTCTTAATATCGATCAGAATATCGTTTGGCATCTTCAACCAAAACCCTAAACAAAAAATATTTAAAATTTCTCAGACTTGTCATCCTGAACTTGTTTCAGGATCTGGGGTTTAGGAAAAAACGAGATGCCGAACCAAGTTCGGCATGACAACTTTTTGTTTTTCAAATTTGTGAGAGAAATTTCCACAAATTTTACGTATGAATTTATCGCCGTTAGTCGGATAGTCAGTTAGTCAAACGACTATTCGACTATCAGACGATGAGACTATTTGACTACTTCTGCCCAGCAGGCAGTGAAATGTCTGTCACCCACAGGCCTGAGCTCAGGTCTCTCTTTAAAACAGATCTCCATTCGATAAGAACACCTCGGCACAAAAGAACATCCCGGAGGAAGAGAGATCAGGTTTGGCGGTTGTCCGTCAATTGGCACCAATCTCTCCTTTCTGGGTTGATCGAGCCTCGGAACAGAGGCAAGCAATCCAATGGTATAGGGATGGTGCGGATGGGCATAGACCTCGGCGGCCGGACCTTGTTCTACGATTCTCCCAGCATACATGACAGCCATCCGGTTGACATGTCTTGCCACCACGCCTAAGTTATGCGTAATCAGAATCACAGCAGTTCCGAGTCGGGAGGTCAGCTCTTTGACTACCTCCAGAAGTTGTGCCTGGATCGTCACATCCACAGCGGTGGTGGGTTCGTCCGCAATGAGAAGCTTCGGATTACAGCTCAAGGCCATGGCGATCATCACCCGCTGACGCATACCTCCACTGAACTGATGAGGGTAATCATCGATTCGCCGCTCCGGATCCGGAATGCCTACCATCTTCAATAGCCTTAAGATCTCTTCCCTGGCTTCTTTCTTATTCATATTTCTGTGAAGCTCAAGGGCCTCTCCGATCTGGAGTCCGATGGTAAGAACAGGATTCAGCGAGGTCATGGGTTCTTGAAAAATCATGGCGATCTGGTTTCCACGGATTTGACGGATCTCCTCCTCGGAGATCTTAAGGAGGTCTTTTCCCTCAAAGAAAATCTCTCCGCCTACGATCTTCCCCGGTGGATAGGCGATCAGGCGGAGGATGGATAGAGCGCTGACGCTTTTTCCGCAGCCGCTTTCACCCACGAGGCCCAGAGTCTCTCCTTGGCTGAGATCGTAGGAAACTCCATCCACAGCCTTAACCACACCCGCATCTGTGTAGAAGTAGGTTTTTAGATCTTTAACTTGAAGCAGACTCATTTATATTTTTTACCCTCGGTAAAGTTCATCGTCCATCGTCTATCGTCTTTCATCCTTCGTTATCTATGTTTTAAGCCTCGGATCCAGGGCATCCCTCAATCCGTCTCCTAAAAGATTAAAACCTAATACCGTAACAAAGATCATCAACCCCGGAAAGGTAGCGACATGGTATGCCACCCGGATGTAGAGTCTTCCTCCGTTGAGCATGGCTCCCCATTCTGCAGTCGGAGGCGCCACTCCCAGCCCAAGAAATCCCAGCCCTGCCGCCCAGAGGATAGCGGTTGCCATGTGTAGCGTGGATTGGACAATGATCGGAGAAAGGCTGTTGGGAATGAGATGTTGAAGGATAATTCTCAAATGGCTCGAACCAATCGAGCGAGCAGCTTCCACATACTGCCTTGCCTTGATGGCAAGAACCGAACTCCTCGCCAACCGTGCATAAATGGGGATGGTCGAGATCCCAACAGCAATCATCACATTATGGAGTCCAACGCCAAGCATGGCGATGAGTAACAACGCCAGCAATATTCCGGGAAAGGCCAACAACGTATCTACAAAACGCTGGACAAAAAAGTCCACCTTCCCTCCGAAGTAAGCCGAGGCTACGCCCACAGGAACGCCGATGAGGATGCCGATCGAGATGACGATCAACCCTATAAGTAGGGAGATGCGCGCTCCGTAGATGATCCGGCTGAGAATGCATCTGCCCAATTCATCCCTTCCAAGAGGATAGTCCCAAGTAGGGGTAGCGAGTTTATGGGCCAGGCTATGTTCAAACGGATCATGAGGTGCAAGAAGAGGTGCAAAGAGGGCCATAAGAAGAAAGATCACTACGATGACCAGTCCCATCATGGCCGTCACTCTCTTGGAGAGACGCCGAAACACATCCCCGAGAGGACCCCTTTCTTTGAACTCCGATTTTTTATTAAGCTCTGCCATCAATGATCCCAGGTTACTTAGTCAACTCCAATGTTATTTAGCTTAAATCCGAAATTCGAATATCGAAACTCGAAACAAATTCAAATTTTCAAAACTCAAACCTAACAACGGTCTCGTGTAGAACATTTGAAATTGGGGCATTCGAGATTGTTTCGAAATTCGAATTTCGATATTCGAATTTACGCCTTCTAATGATACCTGATCCTCGGGTCAAGATAGGAGTAAAGTATATCCACAATCAAGTTGACAAAAATAAACACCGTCGCAATGAGCAATACAACACCCTGGACAACTGGATAATCACGGGAAAGGATCGCCTCGACGAGAAGCCGGCCAATGCCAGGCCAAGCAAAGACGATTTCTGTAAGCACTGCCCCTCCCAGAAGTGTTCCGGTCTGAAGTCCTATGACCGTGACCACGGGAATGAGAGCATTCTTCAGGGCATGGCGTGAGATCACCACTTTTTCGGCTAACCCTTTTGCCCTCGCTGTCCGGATGTAATCGAGCCGGATCACCTCGAGCATACTCGATCGTGTCATCCGGGCAATGATCGCTGTTGAGTTGGCTCCAAGAGTGATGGCGGGAAGGACGATATGTTTCAGGCTATCCGCACCCACCGCAGGAAACCAGCCCAATTTGATTGAAAAGAGTAGCATGAGCATCAGTCCAAGCCAGAAGACCGGCATCGAGAGGCCAAGCAGGGCAACGAGCATGCTCAGATAATCAAATTTCGAGTTCTGTTTCACCCCTGCGATGATTCCAATCGTCACCCCAAATACCGTCGCAAGGAGGATGCTGGCCAGCGCCAGAACAAGGGTATTAGGAAACCTTGTCATGATCTCTCGGATCACCGGAAGCCCTGTTCGTGTTGAAGTCCCTAAATCTCCCTGAAATAGATGCTTTAGAAAAATGAAGTATTGGGTGACAGGGTGTTTATCCAATCCAAGCTGTGCCCGGATCTGATCCATCTGCTCTTGGGTGGCATGTGGACCTGCCAAGATATAAGCCGGATCCCCCGGGATTACCCGCACGACCGTGAAGATGATCAGGGAAATCCCGAGGATCACGGGAATCATGATGAGAAGTCTTCGAATAATATATTGACCGGACATATTTATGAAGCACTGCCCATGGTATAAAAGGAAAGGGCTGACCCTTTTCTTTAACAGGTTTTAAAAAAAAAGTCAGCCCCTTTAACGCTTTCTTTCTGGTCCTCTGTTTCTATTCGATTCTCGCCTCTCTTGCAATGACCCTTTCGGTTGGATGAACAATGATGCCCTTCACATTGGCCCTGATGCCTGTAATCTGTGACTCGCTGTGGAGGAAAATCCAGGGGGCATCGTCATTGATAATCGTCATAGCTTCTTTATAAAGTCTCTTTCGTTCCTCGGGTTTCGCAGTCCGACGCGCTGCCTCAAGCAGGTTATCCACATTTTCATTCTTATAGAAAGCAGCTGCGTTTCCTTTCTTCGGCCATTCGCCGGAGTGGAAAAGGGAATAGAGGCCATAGTCCGCATCACCGGTAACACAACCCCAGCCAAGCATGAAAATTTTGTGTTCCGCCACCTCTCTATCCCTCAACACAAAGGGCAGGTAGGTGCCCCATTCCATCATCCTAATGTCCGCTTTGACGCCGACTTTAAGCAGATCCGCTGCCACTGCGGTGGCCACAGAAACATCCATATAGTACCGACCTACTGCTGGATGAAGGGTTATTTCAAATCCTTTTGGAAAACCGGCTTCAGCCAGAAGGGCTTTTGCTTTTTCTATACTGTATTCGTATGTTTTAATAGGAGTGTAACCAAAGATGCCCGGACTGATCGGAGCATCCGATACGCGGGCTGTCCCGCCCAAAATGTGTTTTACAATGGCTTCCTTGTTGACCGCATAATTTAAGGCCTGACGAACCCTCTTGTCGGTTAGGGGCGCCTGGGTGTTGTTGAACCCCATGTAGATCGTTCTCACACTGGCGGTATTGTCAATCACAATTTTAGGATTGGCCTTCAACCGGGGAATATCGAAAGGCGGAATGCGGACGGCGACATGCACCTCACCTGTTTCGAGAGCTACCACACGGGAGGCATCATCAGGAATCGCCCGAAAGGTCACCTCTTCCAGGGCTGGTTTCGTTCCCCAATAGGCATCATTGCGCACCATAACACATTTGGTGCCCGGTACCCACTCTTTATACATATAGGGTCCGGTACCCACTGGCTTGGATACAGGTTTCTCCCAAGAAGCCTTCAGGGAAGCAGGGCTTTGAATGGCATTGGCCTGATGAGTCAGGTTAGCCAGCATGGCGGCATAAGGAAATTTCGTTTTAATCCTAATCGTGAACTCATCCACGACATTAACAGAAGCAATGGGAGCAACGAGTGCAGGGAATTTTGTAGCTGCTTTGGGATCTAAGCGGCGGTCAAAGTTGATCTTAACGGCTTCAGCGTTAAAGGGCGACCCATCGTGGAATTTCACACCCCTTCTCAATCTAAGGGTATATTCAGTGGCATCTGCTGAGGCCTCCCATTTTTCCGCCAATAAAGGTGCGAATTCGCCAGCCGGAGTAATGGCTACCAAAGTTTCTACCATGTGGTCAAGAACGGTAAAGCTTGGGGCATCGGTGACATGGTTGATGTCCATCGAGAGGACGTCCGTTCCCTGTGCAATGGTCAACTTCTGGGGAACCTTTGGTTTGGGTTTGGCGGCCACAGGTTTTGGTTTGTCCGCGGGTTTAGTCTCTGCGGGTTTTGTCTTCACCTCTGCCGGTTTGGTCTGGGCGGAAGGGCTATCCATCAACCCCATAGTGAGGTAAAAGAAGAAGCCCAGCGCAAGTAAAACGACAAGTCCTGAAATCCTCTTTTTTCCAAAATTCATTCTCATCTTCATTCCTCCTCTCAGAATCTGAACGATTACTTTTAACCTGTAATTATTGTTAACTGATTACTGTCCACTGGTCACTTGGACCTTCTATTCACCCCCTCTCTTTAATAATGCTTTTCTTAAAAAATCACCCCTTGAGAAAAACCGAAGTGAATCGAAATTTACACGAATTCCCTTTTAAAGTCAAATTATTTTATGAAATATGCCAGAAAACCCCAGGCTTTTAAACCTGGGGATGAATGGCATCCTTTCGGAGCGAAGCGGAGGCCTTTTCCGGCATGTCTGGCATGGCTGAAGGTCATGACAGGTATGCCAGAGGCCTGAAACCCTGGGCTTAAGCCCAGGGAGTGGGTTCATTTGACGATTCCAGTTCGATTCGGGCAGATCTTTCGGCAGAGGTTACGGGTGTACAGGGAGTACCCCTTCTTGGTCACCGATTGTGACCTCTCTCTGCACGTCTTCTGGTCAACGGTCATCCCGTCAAGAGCGCCTGCAGGACAGTTTCGCAGACATATTTCGCAATCATCTCTACAAAAAGAGTATTCCGCAATGGGGTCTTCTTGAAGGGCGGTATCCACCAATATCGCACCCAGGGTGATCAGGTTGCCATATTGATCATTGGTCAGAAGAGTATTTTTGCCTATCACTCCCAAACCAGCAAGGTTTCCGATATGTTTGAGAGACATTAGACCTCTGCCTTCCCGTTTCTCCTCTACCCAGTGCTCATAGGGTTCGCTCGGGATGGGCATGGCCGTCACCCCCTGATCTTCCAGTCGCATGATCAGCCCATAGGTCACTCTGAAGACCTCTTGCAGGGTTACAGAGCTGGCAAAGGTATAGGGTACAGGACTCTCCGTGGAAAATACGCCATCAGGAAACCGTTTTGCATAGGCAATCACCGATTGGGCACCTAAAAAAATATCCTTTGGTCTAAACCCCTCCGGCGCCACATCGAACCTCTGAACAGAAGCAATCCCCACCAAATCTGCCCCTGCATCCACCGCCATGCTCTTAACCTTCTGTGCATTGATCATCTTTCCACCCCGATGCACTCATATAATTGATGTAATTTTTGCTCGCTAACTTATCGAAGATCTCTGCATCTTCCAGAAACCGTTTCATAAATTGAAGCGTTGATTCGATCCGTTCGGGCTGACCAATCAAGGCATCGCTGCCAAAAAGCACCCGATCTTGATACTGCTCAATAAAGCCTTTATAGGCAGCCGGATCTTTCTCCATAAACGAGATCAAGGAGGACATATCCGTGTAGCAATTTGGATAGCGCTCCAACAGACGGGAAATAGCCTTTCTCGAATATCCAAAATGGGGGATATTAAAATGGGTCCTCGGAAAATTCTGATCATCTCTTCAACGAACTCTCCATACCTTGTCAAATCAACATGCATCAGGATAGGCATGCTAAGAGAGGATGCCTGCTTGATGATCAACGAGGTGATCTTCTCGGATTGCTTGCAAGTTCGACCAAACGCCTCTTCCATTCCTCGTATGCGAAATTCTTTATCTTCTTCTGGAACATAAAGAAGTTTAATGCCTCGAAACCCCCTCTGCCTGTAAAGTTTGATCTTCTCCTCGATACGATTTTCCATAAAACGGGCATCTAAAAAGGGGATCATCTTCAGGTGATGGGGTAAGTTCATCACCGCAAATGGGTCCTTTTGATTTTCAAGGGCCTGCTGATCGATAAGAGGATGATAGATCCCGGGGATCATCTTAAGACATGTCTCTATTTCGGCGGGAAATTCACTCATGACCAAAATGTTGATACCACCAAGACCGGCCTTTTCCAAAAGTCCGATTTTTTGCTGGAGTTCGCCTGAGGAACAGTTATAAATGAAATGAATATGCGCGTCATAATATTCCATGTTCGATTATCTCCTTGCAATTTTTATAAAAAATGGTTTGCAAAAAGTGGTTGGATTATTCACTGGCAAGCGGGTCCAAATCCGAAGCACGAAACACGGGCGAAGCGTCCAGCAGGACCAATTCGAAACAGTCTCAAATGACCAAATTTTCCCGCCATGGCGGGATTCGAAGCAAATATAAGTTTAAGATATTTGAATTTTAAAAATTCGGATTTGTTTCGAGTTTCGATATTCGGTTTTCGGATTTATCAGCTTCAAACCCTCTTTGGTTCTATGATGTCAGTTTAGGATAAAGGAAGATTCTATATTATCCTTTCTTTAATATTTCTAAAACTCGATCCCGATAGTCCTGGCTTGTTTCATCAGCCGGAACCACTTCGATCTCTGAAGGAGACAATGCCCCCAAACCAAGTTCCACGGCCCTTGCAATCTGCTCCTGGTCAAAGATCTTCGGTTTCATAATGCTTGGATTGCTCCCGAGAAATTTTAATAAGGCCACTCCAACAGCATCCGTCGCCACGCGATCGGTTGAGGCGAGAAAGACATCCCCCTTTGCACGCTTTCCGGTCATGGGCCCTCCGTCCACAAAGGCATCGATCCCGTCAAGGACGACAAGAGCGGGTTTGAAAGGCTCGTTGATCTCCGCAATCATCTTGCGTTGATATGGAGAGCTGTGAAGTTCTCCCATATATTCATACCCATGACGGGATGTGGGGACAACACCAACATGGAGTTTTAATGACAAGGTAAAGATTCCTCCATACTGATGGGTCTTTAAGCAACACGTAGAGATGAGGCACTCTGAATCAAGAATGGGCCGTGCAATACGAAACCCATTGGGCCAATGACTCTTCTTCGGTTTAAATAACACCCAGTCCTTGCTGCCAAGATCATCAAAGTTGATAACTTTTACATTCAACCTGTTTAGAATGGGCAAGATGCCCTTTTTCTCCATCACCTCTTGGGTGGGTGGATAGCTCCTCTCTCCGAGGCTGATCGACTTTGCCCCCATCTCCCAGACTTCTTCCACCAATGCTACCAGTGTGTCATTATGTGTGGAGCCTGGTGTAATATCTGCCGTATTGAAATTGGGCTTGATCAGAACATCCTTCCCTTTGGCAGGATTAATATGAAGTGTCTTCAAAGAAGCTTTGACTCCATTCTTCCTGTCATCTGTCTTTACCAATGCCACACGGCTTGTTGTATTGGACATGGTTCTACCTCCACTCATGCCAAGAAATAGAGCCGCTCCTGCTGTGCCAGTGACCTTTAAAAAGTCTCTTCTGTTAACCCGTTTTATCTTTTCCAAGGGCTTATATGCCATTGGACGACTCTATCGCTATTTGTCATGACATAGGACGATGTTGGATAGGTTAGGCACTCTTCTGATACTGCGAAGCATACCAATCGATAACCCGCCTAATCATTTTTTGATAGGATGTACGTTGCCTTTGGGCTTCTTTCTTAAAAAACTCCACACTTGATTTTCTTAAGGCAATGGTGACCTTCACATTTTCTTCCCTTAAAACCAATTGATCCGGCGGCGGAAGAAAATCTTTAACAACTCTTAATTCCCCCATTGGTTCATCACTATATTTTATTTTGCTCTTCATAAACCTTCCTCCCTTTTCTCCAATAGCCCGCACCATAAATGCGGATGATATTTCCTCGATATGTGAATCGAACGGTCATGATGTCTTTTCCAACACGGCCAATACAATAAAATCTTTCTTCCTCCCCGCGATGGGTTACATCTTCTGCAATCACACGCCGAGGGTCAAGAAAAGCATATTGCGCCGAAGCAAAGGAAATACCATGTTTCTTTTGATTTTCCTTGTCCTTCTCCTCGTCCCATTCAAAGAGGGTCTTTGACATACAAAAATGATACTATTTTATAAATAATAATGCAATATAATAATATGGCTAAAACTATGGGTAAATAAGGAAATATGAAATGCTTCTTTGATGGCTGGGCCTTTGAGGGTTTTTAAGGGTTGACCTTCTTTGGATTTCTTTTTGAGGGCTTTAAAAATCTGAACCACTTTTTAATGCCGGGAAGGGCATTACGAATATCTTCGAGCTTCTCTCTGGTCGCCCTCTCACCTTCATTAATCAAATTGATGGCCTGAGAGAAATCAGACCAATGTAAATCCCCAACCTCTGGAAGGATGACCACGTCCGCCTCTGCCAATTCGTAATCTTTTAGCTTTTCCCCCATAATCTCACTGACCCTGTGATAGATGTCTACGACATTCCGAAGTTCTTCTGAGCTCATGCAGCGGTCCACAGCTACCGAAATGACAATATCCGCCCCTTCCTGTCTAGTGACAGAACTTGGAACGAGGCAAGTAATGCCACCATCAGAAAGAAGTTTTTCTCCTTCCTTGAGTGGGGCAATGGCTCCAGGAACAGCACAACTTGCCATTACAGCCTGTCTTAGAGAACCTCGAGAAAAAGTAATCTCTTTACCACTCGCCAAGTCAGTGGCCACTGCCCGGAAAGGAATCCGGGTCTCCTCAATCTGAATGTCGGGAACAAAATAATCGATGGTGTTTTGGAAATCTTCATTCGAAAGGATCCCTGGTTTGAACATGGCCTGAATTAGATAGAAGTAATTTCTCAGGTAGGCTTGAATCTTCTGGGCCAAACCTATCTCTCCCTTTGAATGAGCCACCCCAAAGGCCTTGATTGCCGAAGATCGAAAATCTGAACTTTTGAGATAGGCTTCTACCTTCTCTTGCAATTCATCCGGGCTGGTCCCGCTCGCATAAGCCCCGCCGACCATTGCTCCGATACTGGTTCCCACAATAAGATCAATGGGAATCTTTTCCCTTTCCAGAACCTTTAAGACACCAATATGTGCGAGCCCTCGAGCGCCTCCGCCTCCCAGAGCAAGGCCAATGCGTTTCTTCTTCCAAAACATGACCGCAGTTTCCTCCAGCGTCTGTTGAAACTATTTTACCCTGTATCATGCAGCAACATCAAGGCCGGAGGGTAACCTCAAATACTTATCCTTAATATTTATCAGTTTTATAACAATGGAATTATCTTTTTTCTATTGACAAGCGTCACGTTACAGTTTATTTTGGATCAATGATAAAAACGTTTGCCGACAGGCATACGAAGGAATTGTATGAGACGGGGAAGTCGAAAAGGCTCCCCTCGGCGATCTGGAAAAGAGGTCTGAGAAAACTCGAATACCTCGATTTAGCAACAGGTTTAAATGATTTGAAGGTCCCTCCCAGTAACCGGTTTCATGAATTGGAAAGGGACCGAAAAGGGCAATTTTCCATTTCCGTTAACGAACAATGGAGGATTTGTTTTCGGTTTATCGATGGCGATGCCTATGATGTTGAAATAACGGATTATCATTGAAGAGAGGTGCCTTATGAGTATTATCAACACAAGAGAGAGGAAAGTCTGCCCTACACATCCCGGAGAGATGCTGAGGGAGGATTTCATACCGGATTATGGGCTGTCTGTATCGAGTATAGCGAAAGCCCTTGGAGTGTCGCGTCAGACGGTGAACGAGTTGTTACGGGAAAGACGCGCCGTTAGCCCTGAAATGGCGCTACGACTTTCGCGCTTGTTTGGAAACACTCCGGAGTTTTGGTTAAACGCCCAACGCGCCGTCGATCTGTGGGAAGCAGGAAGGACAGCCAGAAAAAAACTGGATAAAATTGCTCCCTTAAAGGCCGCTTGACCCTTTGATTAATTTGCTCCGGAACCAATGTGTCTCTAGGTAGCAGGCTCCGCTGATCATTAGTTGTGTATAAAAAGATATACACCTAAATAGGCAATAAAGTGCAAGGAAGACACAAAGAGGATGAGTAAACCCCGTTAGAAAGTCTTCGACTTTCCAACGGAACGGCTCACACGGGGCAAGCAGAGTAGTTTTCTAATGGGGCAAAGTTGGCTGGGGGTTAGCCTTTGACTGGAACTAAAATATATGGCCGAGACTCTTTTAAAGAAATACCGCCAAAGGTGCAAAGGATTCTACAATCGCTCAAGACTTATGAGTTTGGTCGCGGAAGCGAGATGTTCCGTCAAGCAAGCGATCACTGTCAAATTGCACGCCTCATAAAAAAAACTCCTTGTTCTCCGTTCACGATGATCATAGAAGAGGAATTTCTTGATCCAGCGCATTCTTGGGATAAGCGATATGTGAAAATTACAACCGAAGAGATTTTATCGGAACTTGACGAAACGGTACTGCGCTATTTTGAACGCGAGATCAATGACCGGATGGCGAAATTCCTAGAGCATGACTGCGATACAGAAAACCAATTCTTTCGGAAGCTTTTAAAGGAATACTACCCCCAAGCCAGAGGGATTCTTCGAGATCGGTATCGAGAGATTTACCCGCGTGCATGGAAAAAGAAAATCACCATCGAAAAAATCGCAAGGTCCCGAAAAAAAAGACGCAGAGAACGTCTTTATGCCATTCCCGAACCTTTAAACTACTGGGATAGCCGTAATTCGTACCAGCAATACTTTGCCGTGCCAGAGTTTAAGGTATTATGGCAAGGAGGGGGTGGAAGCTCCGGTCAACGTGAAACGCAGAGCAAATTGGGATTCGCCTTTGCGCTACTCAACCGGACACAGAGGATCCCCAGTCATATTTTCGTATACGATAAGGACAACATCCTACGCTATGTCGATACCCTTAAGAAATTGTGCCTCGCCCCCTCGGACATGGGAAGTAACTACCAACTGAATCATCAAGAGATACGACAGTTATTGCAAGACACCTTGCGGGTGGAACGCGGCAGTATTCTCGAGCCTATTCGCGCCATTGAAGTGAAGCCGTTTCTTGAAAATAGGCGATACGTCACGCGGTGATGGCCGAGCCCCCAATCCAACTCGACTCCAATCCCCCTCCCCCACTTGCCAAATGATTTTAGAATCTATCTTCTCTTGGCCAACACTTTGTGGAATCGATTTTCTTCTTTCTCTTTCCGTTTTTTCTCCTTAAGGTGAAACTGTTCTTTTTTAAATTTGAGCTTCTCCAGTCGGAGTTGGACCTCGAGCTTAAACTGATTCTCTTTCTGCTTTCCTTTATCTTCCATCAGCTTTTTCCAGGATTCAAATCGATCCTTCTTAAATCTAAGCCATTCTCCTCGCAACCTGAGTCTTTCTGCCTTGAGTTCGATATCTCTTCTTCTTAGCTCAATATTTTCATTCTTTTTATTGAAGTACTCACCTATCAGAAAAACGACTATTTTCCTATAAAGACCCTCGCGGCCATTGTCTTGATCACCATCACTAATATTTTCATTTTCAGGGCTTGCCAGTATTGATTCAAAGGTAAATTCTTCGTCCCCATTCCTTCCGATTGGTTTATACAGGCTCACCTCTCTATATTTCCTATTTAAGTACTGATTTACCTCCTTGCTCTTAACTTTTTTAATAATGGGAGTTACTTCTTTTAATGTTTGTGGCTTGGATTCAAGGATCTTTACCCAGGCCTCTTGAAAGCTATCTTCGTGCTGCCCCAAAAGAGGCCGCAGATAATCATTGACCTCGGCTTCATTCAAATTCATAACGGTCACCTTTCCAAATCAACCTAATAGGAGAAAGAAAAAAGAACAAATCGATAAGTCAACGCTGGATGGTATCTCTGATATCACCGATCATCTCGATGTCCCATTTTTAATGTCTCTGACTGAAGGAACCGGTGGCTCCATGAGATCTGCTGTCATTTCTGTTTGAGGGGAATCACTTTAATATTGTCGGAATTAGCGTTTCTTTGGGATCCTGCCTTCCTTAGGAGACTCGGGGAGACATTCCAATGTTGTCCGTCATCGGTGATGATCGTAACCGTCTTCCTATTATATCGAGTCAGCATGCCGACCAGAGGCGGGTGGCCCCCGGGCTGAAACGTAACACGGTCTCCGATCTTGAACTCCAGCATCTGGCCATGCGCACGCACCTGGTTCAGGAAGCGAAGGCGCTCCACAATTCTGTGATTGAGGTCAATCAACTCCGCTTCGGTAAGTTCGTCAATATCGATCTTCATGTTATCGCCTCCCAGTTACGTTCATCCCCTATCAAACCGATCTCCAGTATAAAATTATTAAAAAAAGTCCGCGGCCCATTACTGAGTTATTCCTTATCTTCGAATCCTTTTAGGATCTCAGGGAGGATTGAATCAATAAATTCTGAAGGGGTCACAACCTGAAATGGATATTGGTCGAGTCCCTTCATTTTTCCGAAGTGCTGTTTATCACCGGTTATCAAAAAGTCCACTTTACCCTGGATGGCAGAGATAAGGACTGGAATATCCTTCTCGGCAATCTGCCCAGAAAAGGACCTTACGTCCTCGGGTCGAGGGAGAGGGATGACTTTTAGATTGAGCTTGGGGAGATAGGCTTTGTATAAGGAGAGAAGACCGGGCATTTTGTTCTTTAGATTCCGCTCGATTTCGATCAGATTGTACCTGCCCGTTGAGCCGATGAGAAACGGAAGTCCAAGGCTTAATAAGTCGAGGATGATGCGCGGCGCACCTCTCTCAGATAGAAGACCTGAGAGGACCACGTTTGAATCGAGGAAAACCTTAACAACTCTTTTTCCCATACGTCTCTTGATAGAGCTTGTCCCGTTCTTCCTTAAGGCCTGCCAAAAGATCTTCCGGGGATACCCCTGTTTCTTTTAGGATCCTCCTGATCTCTCTTCTCGCCTCATCCAGTTCGAGCCGTTTCGGGGTGATAATAACCGAGTCTCCCACTGGAATGATCGAAACGATTTGCCCCTCTTCCAGACGACTCATCACCCTTATTTTTTTAGGAATGGTGAGTTGTCCTCGGGACTTAATTTCTGCGGTGATGGATTTTACGGTTTGCACTTTGCCCCTCCCTATTCTTTTCTGAATTCAGAATATCAGATTTCAGAATAAAACGCAATACCTCCGAAGGCCCTCTAACAGGATAAACCCATAACGTCCGTCACACAATTTCCATCTTTATGTTTCTAAATACCTTCAAGAATCCTTCCCCTAACGATTTGTCGAATTGTTTCAACCAGCTTTCGATATAAACCGAATCATACTTCGGGTTCTTTAATAAAACGGATTTCACATCTTCAAGATCCCTTGCTCTTCCGGCAATCACTTTATGGATCACCACATCTTCAAGAGAAGCAAATTTCACCAGTGATCTACCCAATCGAATATCCTTTGCCCGCTCGATCGCTTGCCTTTCATAGGGGGAGAATGAAAAGATAAAATCAACTCGAATACCACTTTTTTTATCCAGGGTAGGAAGCACCATGTTCCGCTCGACAAACTCTTTTTCCTTCTCAATAAGACTCTTAAGGCCAATGGTCGAGATGACTTTTTTAACCTTAGCCAATCCCTCCACACCCACCCCCAGAGTGATATCAATATCCCGGGTCAGCCTTGGTTCTCCATAAAGGAGGACGGCTTGGCCGCCGATCACCATGTAGGGAATCGATGCCTTCTTTAACTGGAGTGCTATCTTCTGAAGTAATTTCTCAAACACAATTAATCACCTTCGCTATTTTTAGATCTACCTCTATTCCGTCGAGGGGGTTTTTTAATGGGATGACACCCAGAGCCACTGCCTCTTTATAAAGAGCCTCTGCTATGCGCATATTTCTGTCAATGTCTACTTTCTCTTTCTTTAAAAATTCCGTCTCAAACTTTTGTAACTCACTTCGGTTATCCACATCCTTTCTCTTAACTCTATAAATCGTATTGGCTTCAGTTAAAATGGGGTGGACTTTCTCCTTTTGCTTCACAAGGTCTTCTAAAAAATCTGAGACCGTCTGGATAACAACACCTCCAGTAATGCTGGGGTTATTCATAAAAGGACTGAAATCCTTTAAATCCTCCGTGAGCAGATGAGACGCCTTGGAAAAGATAGCGGCTGCGAGAATGAGGCAGTCTTTTTCAGGAAGATTAATTGGACAGTTCCGTCCTGATCCGGAGGGGACTTTTATAACTGTTCCCATGAATGCTTCAAATCTTTTCAAAGAGTCTGAAAATTTAATTGAAAGATTACGCAGGGCTTCCTCAATCGCATAGGAGCAGGACATCACCTCCCAATATCCCTGGGCGCCAAGGTCAATGATAAGTGCGGCTTTACCAGATGGATTATGGGCAGCTATGAAGAGGACATTGGCATCAAGAAATAGGCGAATCAAGATCTTTTCCTCAATCGCTTTAATAGGGCATTCCGCTCGACAGATTCAAGTTGGTCTTCTCTGTCCCACTGGGCAATCTGTTCGCCGGAATAGGTTTCAATTTCAACAACGGCGGCTGGTCTTAACATGACGACATTATCCCTTTCCTCAAGGGTCACAACTCCTCCAGATTGGATGCCAAGGCGTTTTCTTACTGAAGAAGGAAGAGTAATCTGTCCCCGGCTGGAGACCAAGAGATTTTGGCGCATATCCCCTCCGATATCAAAAATTATGAAATTCAGTATAACGGAATTTCAGTAATTCGTCAAATTATTTTGCCCGGTTAGAAAGCCCCGTGCGAGGTTTAGCTTCTATCGGGGTGTGAGCCGTCCTGGTAGAAGGGCAAAGCTTTTCTACCGGGGTAAACTGAATGACTACATTAGTTCGAAAATAAATTTGCCACCCCCTCCCTCACCATCCCCCCTCGAACTGATCTTTACCCATAAGTGGAGTCGCTGGGCACAATGGGAACTCCAACAAATTCCCTATCCCCCTCCCCGTATCAAGTACGGGGCAGGCTCTGGCCTCCCCCCTTGAGAGACTGTGTCGTAATTCCGTTCATGGTTCGAGAGCCTCACCACGAACGGAATGTGGTATCTTAAAAATCAATCAGTTAACCGTTCGTCTCGGTTGCGAGTCGAAGCGACCTGAGCTTGTCGACGGGCGAATGGCTAATTACGACACAGTTTCTGAAGGGGGAGGAATTACACGATGAGCGGGACAACTACCCTCCTCTTCAGGGGGAGGGTCTGGGGGGGGGGAAATTTTCATGGTTCGAAGGTGTCCTACGGGCATGGAGTTTTAGGTGAGTTTTAACGGATCGATTCTCTTGATTTCAGGAATGAGGTCGAAGTGGGGATCCGTGGAGAGGATTTCTTTAATGCCATGATTGAGCATGGTGGCGGCATGGACAGCATCACGGGATGTAATTCCTTTTACCCTCTTTAAAATCTCAAGGGCCTTATCCGTGTCCGCCACGCTTACCGGAAAAATATCCATGCACAATTCCGTCATCGACTGATAAGCGATTTCGCCGAGTGTTCTTCTTTCTATTGAGAAATACCGATAGAGGATCTCCTGGAGAACCTCCGTATTGGTTACGCCGAGAATTTCTTGAGACTTGATCTTTTCAAGGACTTTCTTACAGGGTCCACGAAGAGGATGAGGACTACCGATGGAATACATGATCAGATTTGCATCGATAAACAAAGTGGGGGGTCCATTTATTGGCACGAATACTTCCCTTTAAGGTATTCGGCTTCCCATTTCTGATAATCTTCTGGGACGGGGACTTCTGGAAGTGATAATAGCCTATCAACAGCTTCAGCAACCTTCTCTTGTTTATTTTTCTTGAGGTGGTATTCTTCAATAGCCTCACGGACAAGGGTGCCGAGCTTTTTGTGATCCTTTTGGGAAATTTCTTCCAGGCTTTTTAATTGTTGTTCGGTTAATAAGACTTGGATTTTTTTAGAATATTTCGCCATAAAAACTCCCTATTATTATACTCTTAAAAAGAGGGTATAATAAAAATACTCCTTTGTCAAGAATATTTTTTGAGATTTCTTCAAAAGACTTGGAAATCTCTGATTATCCGGATTTCAGGATGATTACAGCGATTACTCAACGCCGAATTGGTGGCGGTAGGAGAGAATGTAATTTCTTACATCCTTCTTTGTCTTGTAGATTCCAAAGTGGCCTTCACAGAGAATGTCTGCTTCGAGAGCAAGTAATTTCTTTGATGAGCGATCCCAATCATTAAGATTCGAGCCGAATTCTTCGAGAAGTGGCCCATGAAGATCCTGAGCAAAAAGGATTCTCTTCCCATCGCGGTCTAAATAGATACAGATGGATCCTAGTGTATGACCAGGGGTATGGAGACAATAGGGAACCTCTAATAATTCACTTTAGCAGTACAGAAACTTGCTGAAATATTGATAACCAAAAAGAATGAGTCAAAAAACAGCAAAATCAACTTTTCTACCCGATCAAAAGTACTATTTTGAGAGGTT
>Ga0194110_10000372_pt1 | contig 56924 bp, 52 predicted proteins | sample TA2Kig1200mmetaG_FD_146192 | JGI IMG/M metagenome (GOLD analysis project Ga0194110, IMG submission 146192) | Freshwater microbial communities from Lake Tanganyika, Tanzania - TA2015032 Kigoma Deep Cast 1200m | ecosystem: Environmental > Aquatic > Freshwater > Lake | place: Tanzania: Lake...
CCGGGGCACGGTGCTCGACAGCCTCGGACAGCCGGTGTTCGACGCGACCGTCGTCTCGGCGGGGAACGGTTCCAGCGTCGAGACCGCGACGGACGGCGGCGGCCACTTCGCCGTGCAGCTGGAGGCTGGGACCTGGGAAGTCCACGCCGAGAAGCAGGGCTACGCAAGCTCCGCTCCGCAGACCGTCACGCTGGAGGCCGGCGACTACACCGAGCTCGAAGAGCCCCTGGTCGTCGCGGGGACGCCCGGCTCGGTGACCGGCACCGTGGTCAACCCGTCGGGCACGCCGGTGGTCGGGGCGACGGTCTGGGCCGAGAACGGCGGGGTTCTCTGCCCCGCGACGACCGGCTCGGGCGGCAGGTTCACCCTCACGCTCGCGCCCGGGCAGTGGACGGTCTGGGCGGAGAGGACGGGCTTCCGGCCCAGCGCGCCGCGGACGGTCGTCGTGAATCCGGGCGCCGGCACGACCATCAACCCCGCCATCTGCCTCGTGCCGCTCGACTCCGCCATCATGGGGCGCGTCACCGACGGGCAGGTCGCCGTCGCAGGAGCGAGGGTGACGGCGTCGCCGCTCTCCGGCAGCGTCGTCGAGACGACGACGAACGGCCAGGGCGAGTTCGTGCTGGTGCCGCCGCCCGGCAGGTACGCTCTGTCGGCGGCCGCGGCGGGCTACGCAAGCGGCGACCCATTCCACGCGAGCACGGAAGGCGGCGTGTTCTACACCGGGCTTGAGGTCCCCGTCCGGCCGCTCGAAAGCGCGGTCCACGGCACGGTGCTCAACGGGCAGTCTCCCGTCGCGGGCGCGCTCGTGAAGAGCGGCAGCACCGCGACCGTGACCGACGCGACGGGGGCCTTCTCGCTCCCGCTCCCGCGCGGGCTGCACGTGATCCAGGCGGGCAAGCCCGGGCACTTCCCCACGGACGCGGTCACGCTGACCACCCGCGCCGGCCAGACGCTGCACGGTCTCGAGCTGCCGCTCGCGCCCGGGGCAAGCCGCGTGAGCGGCCGCGTGACGAGCCAGGGAAGCCCCGTGGCGTGGGCGCGCGTCCGCGCGTCGTCGGAGCACGGGCCGACGGACGCGATCGCGACGGCCGACGGAATGTACGAGATCTTCGTGGAAGCCGGCGAGTGGACGCTCGTTGCGGACGCGACGGGATTCGAGCCGTCCGCGCCGGCGACGGTTCTGGTTGCGCCGGCCCAGAGCGCGACAGGGATCGACCTTGCGCTCGGGGACGCGTGGCCGACGGTCAGCGGGACGGTGCGCGACGCTCAGGGAGTCGTCGTGGCCGCGTCGATCGCGATCAGCGCGGAGAACGGCGCGGTGCCGCTGCGGACCTCGTCGAGTTCGGACGGCAGCTTCTCCGTGCGCGTCCGCCCGGGGCGGGCGCACGCGCTGGAGGTCTCCGCGCCTCTCCACGGCAGCAGGAGCATTCCCGTTCCGCCGCTCCAGCCGGGAGGCGCGTACGGCGTCGACGCCGTCCTCCCCCGCTGGACGGGGTCCGTCCGAGGGAGAGCGCTGGACGACGCGGGACACGGCGTCGCCGGCGCGCGTGTGGTCGCCGCGTGGGCGGACAGCTCGTCGACCCGCGCGGCCCGTGACGGCCGGTTCGTCCTGTGGCTCGACGACGGCCTGTACGACGTCCGCGTCGAAAGCCCGGGCCGCCGGTCGGCCTTCGCGCACGGCGTGGAGGTCGTCAGCGGCATCGCCACGGAGCTGAACCCGGTGCTGCACGACGAGTTCGCCGAGGTCGAGGGCACGGTGTCCGACGCGTTCTCGGGAGCTCCCCTGCGCGGCGTCCTCGTGACGACGACGTCGGGCGAGGGATCGTCCGCCGTGTCGGACGGGGCCGGCCGCTACAGGATGGAGCGCGTTGCGCCAGGCGAGACGGAGATCCGCTTCTCCAAGCCCGGTTGCAGACCGCGCGTCGAGCCGGTCGTGGTCGTGCCCGAGACCTCGCTCGGGCTCGACGTCGAGCTGCTGGTGCTGGCGGGTTCCATCGCGGGCCGCGTGCACGACGGCGAGCAGGGCATCGCCGGCGCGTCGGTGCGGGCGAAGCTGAACGGGAGCACCGCCGCCGCCGCCGTGACCGACGAGGAGGGGCTGTACCTGCTCGGCGGGCTCGACGAGGACGAGCGGTACTCCGTCCACGCGTCGAAGGACGGGCACTGCGCGGGCTCGGACAATCCGCTCACCGAGACCCAGCCCGGCACGCTCGACGCGGACTTCGTGATGCTGCCGGCGGACGCGACGATCTCCGGGCGCGTGCTGGACGGAACGACCATGGAGCCGCTCCCGCTGGCGAGCGCCGAGGCGTCCGACGGGCTGGGCCACTTCGGGGCCGCGATCTCCGACGGTGAGGGGCGCTTCACGATCGCAGGGCTCGCGTCGGCCGCGCCGTACACCGTGTCGGCGCGGCACTTCGGCTACGTCACGGCGGCCGCGTCCGGCGTCGCGCCGAACACGCAGGACCTCGAGATCCTCCTCCCGAGGAACTACGCGCGAATCTCGGGGTCCGTCGTCGTTTCGGGCCCGGACGTGGACCCGGGCGCCGTCCGCGTGGTCGCCACGAGCACGTCCTTCGCGGGCGTGAGCAGGCAGGCCGTCCCCGACGGCCTCGGCTCGTACGAGATCGACGAGATCCGTCCAGGGCCGTACGTCATCTCGGTCTCGGCGCCGGGATGCGTCGTGACGCCGGCGCAGGCGCCCGTGGAGCTCGGTGAGGGCGCCGAGCTCACGAGCCTGGACTTCGTCGTGGAGCGCGTGGCCATCACGACCGTCGAGGTCGGAGGGCCCGTCGCGGTGAAGGCGGGAAGCGTCGTCGTGTTCGCCGGCGACGCGCTGACGGAGGGCGGCCGGCTCGTCGAGGCCGACCTCGTGTGGTCGGTGTCGCCGGGCATCGCCGGGACGATCGAGAGCCCGGAGGGGCGATTCGTGTGCGCCCCGGACTACCTGGGTGAGATCACCGTGCGCGCGGCGGCGCCGCCTTCCGGAGCGATCGGCAGGTTCTCCGCCTCGGTGTACGTGGAGATCACGTCCGCGACGCAGGCGGTCTACCGCGACTCCACCGGCATGCTGCTCAGGGTCAGGGCGGGGGCCGTCGCGACGACGCGCTCTGTCTTCCTGGCTCACGAGTGGCTCCCCGACGCCAAGCGCTTCTGGCGCGACTTCGAGGTGGTCGGACCGGGCTACCGGCTCAAGCCCGACGGCCTTGCGTTCGCGGCGGGCCGCGAGCCCGAGCTCGTCCTGCCGTCCCAGGGGCGCGGGACAGGCATTGCGACCTGGGACAGGACGCTTCTGCAGTGGGTTGACCGCAGCGCCGCGGCGACCGCGGACGGACTTGAGACCCCCGTGGCGGCTCTCGGCGAGTACGCGGTCGTCGCGTCGTCCGGACCGCTGTCGGTGAGCGACGTCATGGCGGAGCCCGATCCGTTCTCTCCGGACAACGGACCGGTGACCATCTCCTACCGGCTCTCGAGCGACGAGGCGCGGATGCCGTTCGTCACGGTGACGCTCTACAACCTCGCGGGGCGCGCGGTGCGGAGACTCGTCGAGGCCGATGCTCAGGGCAAGGGAAGGCAGTCCGTGCAGTGGGACGGGCTCACCGACGGCGGCGAGGAGGCGCGGAACGGCCGGTACGTCGTGGAGGTCCGCGCGAAGGACGCGGGAGGGGAGGCGGCGGTATGCGCAACGCTCGTGCTCGTCAAGTGACGGCGCGCCGCGCCGCGTGCGCGCTGACCATCCTCGCGCTGGCCCAGTGGGCGGCGACCGCGCGGTGCGCCCCGCTGTCCGACATCCCCGGCGCGTTCGTAGACGTCGGCACGGGCGCCGGGGCCGTGGGCATGGCGGGAGCGGTCATCGCAGGCGGCGCGGGCGCGGACGCCGTCTTCTGGAACCCGGCGACCATCGGCTCCCGCACGCAGCGGCCTGAGTTCGCGGCGTCCTACTGCGACCACATGGGGCTCGTGCCGTACGCCGCGGTCTCGGCGTCCGTTCCCCTCTCACCCGCGCTCGCGGTCGGCGGAGGCGTCCTCTACTCGGGCGACGACGCGCTCTCCGAGATGACGGTCGTCGCGGGCGTCGGGCGCGCGGTCGGCGCGCCGCCGTGGTGCGGCACGCGGCCGGCGCGCGTCGGCGCGGCGCTCAAGGGCCGCAGGGCGTCGTACGGGAACAACGCAAGCGTGGAGGGCCAGGTGACCGGGGACGCGCTGGGCGGCGGTGTCGATCTCGGGGCGCTGGTGCCGGTCACGCCCGAGCTCACGCTCGGCGTCGTGTGCCGCGACCTCGCCAACACGCTGCGGTGGAACAGCTCCGCGCGCGGCTCCTACAGCGAGGGGGTTCCGCCCGCGCTCCTCATCGGCCTCGCGGCCGAGCCGCGCTCCGGGTTCAGCATCGAAGTGGATCTCGACAAGGCGCTTCGAGCGGACACTGCGGACGTGGTATCGGCGGGGGCGGCGTTGTGGCTCGGGAACGTCGCGGTGCTCAGGTGCGGGTACAGGCGCTCGCTGCCGCCCGACCGCTTCGACGAGTACGCCGTCGGATGCGGCGCGGCCGTGCCCGCCGGACACGGCCGCATCTCGATGGATGTCGCCTACCTGTTCGGTCGTCTCGAGGACACGCTCCGTCTCACGCTGGGGTTCAGCCCGTAGGGGCTTCCCGCGCCGGCGGCGGAAGCCTCCACTGCCAGCGGATCACGCCCCTACCAGCGGATCACCCCCGGCATCACCTTGATCCAGAGCGCCTTCGCTCTGCCGCCGACGGCCCCCGCGCTGTGCGGGACGCGGCCGGAGTAGTGCAGGCAGTCGCCCGCGCCGAGGATGTACTCGGTGTCGGAAACCACGGCCTTCATCTGGCCCGACAGAACAACGATGGCCTCCTCACCCTCGTGCGGCTCGCTTGCGATGGACTTGCCGTCCGTGTCGTCCACCAGGAGCACGCTGATCCGCCCCGCCGGGATGCCCTTCGTCAGACGCTTGGCGGTCACGAAGCCGTCGCCCTGGCCGAGGATGAGGCTGTCGCGGTCCTCCTTCTTCACGACGGACACCTTGGGCAGTGGTATCTCTTCCACGAAGTACGCCGTGTCCTTCTGAAGCGCCGCCGCGATCCTGCGGAGCGCGCCCACGGTCGGCGACGTCTTGCCGCGCTCGATCTCGGAGATGTGCGTCGGCGACATGCCGGACAGCGAGGCGACGTCCTTGAGCGTCATGCCGAGCTCCGTGCGAGCGTCCTTGACGCGCTTCCCGACTTCCTGTGTTGTCGGCATTCGAACCTCCCGATTCGGTCTCGCCGTCGCCGTCGTCCCCCCCGTCGGACGGCGCCGTGCAGATTGTGCAAGAAATCGTAACCGCATCACCCGGTCCGGTCAAGGGCGATGGCGGAGAGCCGCCCGAGTCGCGGCGCGCGGAGCCGACAGGCGCGGGGCTGCGTCTCGTTGACGGGTCGGGGACCGCGTGCTAGCATCCGCGCGCCTTCCCCGCAAGGCGCAGGCGCCCGGCCTCAGGGGCTCGGGCTCGGGTGAGTGAACGCTCACCACCATCAGGACAAGGAGACGATGATGCGCTCACGCGTTGTGCTCCTGTGGACCGCCGCTCTGCTCGCCGCCGCGCCGGCGGCCGCACCGGCCCAGAACTACGGAGACGGGCTGGCGATCGGTGGCGTCCTCCTGCCGAGCGGCTCCACGCAGCTGCTCGGGAAGACGAGGTTCGGAGAGGAAATCGGTCTTGAGGTGGAGCTGGCGTTCTCGAGTTCGTCGGACGACCGCGTGTCGTCCACGAGCCTCGGCCTGGGAGTCGGGGTCCTCAGCCACTGGAACCTCGGCAACCAGGTCCAGCCGTTCGTCTGCGGCAGAGCGGGCATCGCCCACTCCTCGAGCGACACGGGCGAGCCCGGCGGCGACAGGGACCACACGAGCGTCTACATCGGAGCGGGGCTCGGAGCCGAGTACTTCGTGAACAGGAGGCTGAGCATCGAGGGCGAGGCCTCGCTGCGCATTCTCTTCGGGTCGCTCGGCATCGAGACCGGGACGAGGCTGGCGGCGCTCCTGTACCTGTGAGCGGAGGCTGCGGAAGAAGGTGACCACGAGGCGCGCAGCGTGCGCGGCCGTGCTCCTGCTGGTGTGCGCCGCGTCGTGCAGGCGCGAGACGGCGGCGCCCTCGCGCGGCCTGCGGTTCGCCAGGGAACGGGTCGTCGTCGAGGTGTCGCCCGGGCGGACGCGCGTCGCGGGCTGGTACTGGTTCTCGAACGACTCCGACGCCCCGCTGGAGCTCTCCCTCTTCTACCCCTTCCCTGTCGACAGCGTCCATCTCTATCCGTCGGAGATCCTCGTGGAACGGGAGCGCGGAAGCGGCCGCGAGCCTCTCGGCTTCGCGCGGCAGGAGACCGGCGTCGTCTGGCGGATGGCGTTCGGCCCCAGGGAAGAGACGGCGGTCCGCGTCGAGTACGTTCAGGAGATCCTCGACAGGCACGCGGTGTACATCGTCACGACCACGCGGCACTGGGCGCGGCCGATCGACGTGGCCGAGTTCGAGTTCCGCGTGCCCGCGGACATCGGGAACGTGAACCTCTCGTTCGTGCCCGACACGAAGGAGGCCGCGGGCGATACTGCCGTCTACCGTCTGAAGCGCACGCGGTTCATGCCGACGGGCGACCTTGTCGTGACGTGGGATTGAGCGGACGCGGCGCGGGGCGGACGGGCCGCCGACAACGCGCGAGGCCCGCGGGTCGCCCCGCGGGCCTCGGTGTTCTCGCGAGGGCCGCCACTCGGTTCAGAGAACCTCGGCCTTCTTCTGCATCTTCTTCTCGCGCTTCTTCTGCCGCTTCTCCTTCTTGGAAAGAAGGGGCTTCTTCTTCACCTCGTGGCCGACCTTCTCGCGCCTGCCAGCCATGCTCTCACCTCCCTTGCGTCCCTCTGCTAGAGGATGAGCGTCTGCTCGATCCTCTTCCTGCCGGTCGGTTCTCCGGTGATCGGAAGCTCGTGCGTCTCGTCGTGGACGATCCGGCCGTCATCGTCGTACACGAGAACGCGGATCGTGTTGTAGCACCCCGCGCGCTCCTTGTACGGCAGGAACGCGCTCAGCGTGCTCTTCTCCCAGAACAGCAGTCGCCCGCCGACGGTGTGGTCGGAGGGCATTCCGTTCTCGACCTTCGCGTTCCAGGGGTAGATGCCGGCGACCGCGGCGTCGGACGAGGAACCTGCCATCACGAACGCGTAGCCCTTGGCCCGCCCCACATCGCTTGCCGGATTCGTGAACTCGAGCGTGACCGTGAGGCCGCGGTCGGGCGAGACGGTCCACTCGTATGCGATCCCGCTGAGCACCGCTCGCGGCCCGCCAGGCTCTGCCTCCTCGGGCTCGCCCGTGGCGACGCCCCGTGAGGCGGCCGCATCGGAGACGGAGGCGCCTCCCGAACGGGCGCCCTCCTGACGCGCGGGCTTCTCTCCCGACCTGCCGCAGCCCGCAAGCGCGGCCGCGACGGCGAGCGCCATGGCGAACACGAGCACTGCCTTCATCATGCTGTCCCTCCACGAACGCGCGCAGCCCGACGCCCGGAACGCGCCCGAGCCCGGGGCGCTGCCTAGCCTCCCGTCCCCCAGTCCACAACGCGGAGCCTCAGCCGGCTGAGGGCGCGCAGAATGCCCACCGAGATGTCCGCCGTCACGCCGCCTTCGGCCGCCGACTCTGCCAGCTTGATGTGGGTCGCGTCAACGTTCCCGGCCGCGAGGGTCGGGTCGAGCGCATACCACCCGCCGCCCGCCCACACCTCGACCCACATGTGGTAGGCGAACACGCCGTCGGCATACGCGAGCCCGGCCACGAGCTTCGACGGGACCCCCACGGCACGCGTCATCGCCGCCATCAGCACCGCATGCTCGCTGCAGTCGCCCGAGCGGTTGCTGAGCACCTCCGCGGCGGAGCCGAACGCCGTCCCGAACCCCTTGTTCTCGATGTGCTCGTGCACGAACGCCTCGATCGCCGTGGCCTTCCGCCAGGGATCGTCCCCCGCGGCCTGCGCCGCCCTGGCGGCGGCGGCCGCCAGGGGCGGATAGCCGGTCTGGAGGAGCGCGTTCGACTCGAGGTACGCCGCCGTTGCGCCCCCGCCCGTGTCGCGGCCGCCCGGCGCCGCGGCGTCCGGCGCGGCGCGAACGACCCTGAGAAGGACGCCTTGTTCCGTCACGCCCTCGAGCGTCTGGCGTCCGTCCTCGGGAACGAAGAGCGCCCCCTCGCCGTCCTCCGTCCAGAGCTCGTAGACGGCCCAGTCGACGGCCCACGGCGCGTCCAGCCGGACGTTCGAGGGAACGGCGAGCCTGGCCGCGAGGTCCCCCGGAGCGCCGCCCACGACGGCCTGTTCCGGGTCCGCCCGCTCCTGCGTGAGCCCCGCGGCGGGCACCTCGCTCCGCCAGAGCCGCCCCCTCCGGTCTCTCCACTCGATCGTCTCGATGCCCGCGAGGAGGTCCGAGCGCACGACGAGCTTCACCAGCCCGCGCTCCTCGCCCATCACGGCCACTGCGTCCTCGCCGACGACAAGGACCTCCGCCCGGCCGACGCGCTCGAAGTCCGTGTCGAAGTACGAGAACGCGTATGCGTCGCCGGCCACGAGCCCTCTGGCCGCGTGAAGGGCGTCGACCGCGCGCGGGAACAGCAACTGCCCGTCCACGGGGACCGCCCTCTCTGCCGCCTCGCCGCCCGCATCGGTCGCGACGAGGAGCGTGTCGCCGTCGATCGTCACCCGCAGCTCGCGCGACTCGCCGGAGAGGACCCGACTCGCGTGGTACGCAACGGGCGCCCCGTCCGCGGTCTCGATCCACTCCTCGGAGACGCTCATCGCTGCGAGGTCGTCTCCCCGCCTGATCAGGAACTCCGTATGCGCCGTCGTGGCGATGGCCCCGTCGGGCCGGACGCTCACGGTCTCGCGCGCATGGCCGACGTGGATGCCCCCCAGCCGGTAGGCGAACCACGCCTCGCCCCCTTGCGCGAGCGATCCTGCAGGGAGGAGGAGCGTGGCCGCCGCCACCAGCGCGAGCCGCAGTCTCACTTGGGTCCCCTTCTTCATCGGGCGCGCCCGGAAGCGCCTTGCGCCTAGGGCTTCGCCGCCTCAAGCTCCCTCAGCCGCTGCTGAAGGGCCGCCTTCCGAGACTTGAGCTTCGCGATGTTGGCCTCGTAGACCCTGATCTCGTTCCTGAGGTCCTGGCTGTCGTCGACCTGCAGCTGCGCCCGGCTTCCCTTGAGCATCTCCTCGGAGTTGGCGATGTCGTTGTCGATCCTCGCCAGCTCGTCCCGAATGAGCTTCGGGTCGCCAGGCACGTCCTCGGGCTTCGTGGCCGCGCAGCCAAGCTGAAGCGATAGGACCGCAATCGCAAGCAGGAGCCCGCACAAGGAACGCGTTCGCCTCGTCATGACACCTCCCCCCGGGAAGCCCGCCCGGCCCGCGCCGAGGCGTCCTCAGGACGTTCCCTCTGCGGCCGGGCATGGAACTTGTAAGCGCATTCTAGGAGGTCGCGGGAGCGTGTGTCAACACCCGGTGCCCCGCGGCATGGCTCGACGGCCGGGCAGCGCGCGCCCCCAGCTTGACAGATGGCGCGAGTCCGTGAGAAAATGAGATCAAGAGGAAGCCGGGAGAAGGAACTCCGGACGTCACAGACGGGCGAGCGAGGCCTTGAGGCCCGCTCCGGGACGGCGATGCAGAACTGGCAGGAACTGGACACCGACATCGTGCGCATCGCGGCGCGGCTGACGCCGGACGAGATGCTCCGCGACGACCTCGCCCAGGAGATGCGCCTCCACGTGTGGCTGGCCCCGGACGGGAAGACGAGGGGTTGGTACCTCGCCATGGCCCGCTGGCAGGCCGTCAAGTTCCTCACCAGGACCGCCGTGGATTGCCCCGACGGCGACCTGGACCGGCAGATGGTGCTCTACGGCGTGCTTGGCGACGTCGACCCGGACGTCCTGAGGTTCATTCCGACCGACTGGCAGGAGACGCTCCTGAGGTCCCCGATGCTCGTCAGCCCCGAGTCGCTTGGGTTGTCGATGGAGATCGCGGAGACCCTGAGCCTCCTGAGCTCGAGGCAGCAGCAGATCGTGTCCGCTTTGGTGCAGGGATTCACACAAACCGAGGTAGCCGCCGCGCTGAGCCTCTCGCTGAGGACTGTCGCCTCGGAAGTGGCCAGAATACGGGCCGTCTTCAGGAGGGAACACGGCCGCCCGGGGTCCGGCGGGATCGGTCAGGCAGGCCTGTCGAAGAAAGGGCTGCACACTTAGCGGGAGGTCCCGGCTTTAGAGTATTGAAGGGCCATGAGGCCCTTTTTTGTTGCCCGCAGCTACCCGCGCTCGCTCCGGCCGACGCCGCCGCCCCAGATCCTCGCAAGCTCGCTCGTCGTCTTCGCATCCAGGTCAGCCGCCCGGCCGTTCCCGTCGTCGCCGTCCCCTCGCCCCTCGCGCACGAACGAGGACACCACGGCATTGAGCGCCCTCTCCAGCGACACGCGGTCCGACACGACGATCGGGTTCGACATCGGCTCTCCGGCGGAGACGGTGAAGCTGCCGGGCGAGGCGGACACGTGCGCGAGCGCGTGACTCCCCAGCTCGAACACGAGGCCGCCGTTCGACTCCTTCGCGGCGATGCGGCCGTCAAGGCCGTCCACGCCGGACTTGAAGAGCGCGAAGAGCGCTCTGACGGTGTTCGACTCGATCCTGGCCCCGAAGCCCTGCTCTGTGCCCTGGGCGATCTCGGCCGTGCGCCTGACTGTCGCCTGCGCAAGGCGTCGGGCCTGCGGCGCGACGACCTCTTCACAGGAGACCTCGACGGCGCCGTCGATCAGGAACGTCTCGATCCTGATCAGCCTGACCTCGACCTCCTGACACGCGGACACCGCCCGCTGCACCGCAGAGGGGAACGAAGGCGCCACGAAGACCAGAACGGGCTCCTCCGCCTTCACCACCCCGTCCCTCGAGTAGGCCCGCAGGAAGAGCCTGCGCGTCTGCTCGAGCCAGTCCAGATGCTCGAAGATCCTCGACGGAATCGCAACGGGCGACTCCTCGAGGACGTCCACGAGGATCGGCCGCCCGGCCGCGTCAACGAGCACCATGTCCACGCCGGTCGGTCCCTGCGCGTCCGCGTCCACGGTCCTCGCGCCGTCCAGAACGCGGTCGGGCTGCTCGCTCAGGAGCCGCCGAAGCGCAGCCGGATCAGGCGGCGCCGATCTCTGGATTCTCGTCTTCACACGCACGCTCCATGCGGGCCCCGTGACGAGCGCCCGCGCACTCCGCCACCGGCTGTGATCCCGCGATGCTCGACGCCGCATTCCTCAACGCGAGGGCGGGCGCGACATCCGGGCGCGATCGCACAAGAGGACCCCGCTCGCGCTGCTCGCATCCGAGGCCCGTGTAGCGGCCCACGCCCGCGAGCAGACGCGCCTCCACCGAGAGGACATCCCTGGCGGCCATGCCGAACTTCCTGTGGTAGGCGGCCGCGTAGGTCTCGTCGGGCGCCCGGTTGACCACGAGGTCCACGGCCCGCGCCCCCAGGACCGTGGAGAGCCGGGACGCCGCCCCGCACGCTGCGGCGAAGCCGTCCCATCCCGGAGAGGCGACCACGACGAAGCGGCTGATCCGCCGAGCGCACCCGTGGAGCAACCGAAGCCTGCCCACCGGCACGTCGACGACGGCGTAGTCGAGGCGCCGCCGCGAGGCGCCGCCGATCTCGAGCTGCACGGAGCCGTCCGTGCGGGCGAGCTCCGACGCGTCCGTCGCGTCCGGCGTCCAGTCGACCACGACGAGGCCCGAGTCGAGCGCGGCGGCCGGCGAGGGCCGGCCGTCCCCCGTCAGGGGCGACAGGTACTGCCACGAGGGCAGCCCGAGGTAGAACCGCGCGTTCGGCAGCCGCGGGTCCGCGTCGAAGAGCCCGACGGAGCCCCAGCGAAGCAGCCCGTGCGCCAGGTTGACCGCCACCGTCGACTTGCCCGGGGCGTCGTCCCCGCCCGTGACGACGACGATGCGCGTTCGCTCGGCCGCGCGCGGGCGCGCCTCCTGGGCCGCGTGCTCCGCGGCGCGCGCGGGCGCGGCGGGGCGCTCCTCCCCGGTCGTTGTCGTGTTGCCGCCCCGGGATGCGGCCGGCGCGTCCTCCTCGACTCGCGTGGAGAAGAAGAGATGTGACACGTCGGCGAGCGTCTTCGGGATCCTGTTGCCAGCGCCTTCGCTCATTCCGCCCGATCCGAAGATCTCAACGAGAGAGGCTCGAGCCCTTGGGGACCCTAGTCCTTGCGATAGACCTCGACCACGCAGTCGTCGTTCGGCGCGGCCCGGCTCTCGTTGGCCGGGTCCGGTCGCCACACGCCGTCGATGATGAACTTGTACAGGTGCCGCCCGGGAGCGAGATCGAGCGTCGCGTGCCAGACTCCGTTCGCGTTCCTCGTGAGAGGAAACCCGTGCTCGCGGTCCCAGTCGTTGAAGGAGCCGACGAGCCTGACCTCGTTCGCCTCGGGAGCGACGAGCGAGAACAGCACGCCGCCCTCAACGAAGTGAGGCCCCGGCTGCGCGAGGATCCACTCGTCCATCCCGGGCTCGAGGCCCGTCTCGCGCATCTGCGGCATCTCGTCAGAACCGCCCGCGGCCGCGCGCTCCTCGCCGGCGATCACCTCCTCGGCGAGCGCGCGGTAGTCCCGCGCCCCGGTCGCGCTGCGCGAGAAGTGGCCGACGGGCATTCCCCAGTTCGAGGCTTCCTTGAACCTCACGCTCTGTCTGATGACCGTCTCGAACATCTCGCGGCCGAAGCGACCGCGCGCCTCCCTGACGAAGTCGTTCGCGAACCGCGTGCGCCCGTCGAACATCGTGAGGAGCACGCGCACCTGCTTCCTCATCCCGAGCTGGTCCCGGACCAGCTTGATCGTGTCGATGACCTTGAGCGCGCCGTGGAGCGAGAAGTACGAGGGCTCCATGATCACGAACGCCTCGTTGCAGGCCACGAGCGCGTTGAAGGTGAGAAGGCCGACGCTCGGCGGGCAGTCGACGATGCAGTAGTCGTAGTCGGCCGAGCACGCCTCGACCTTCCACCTGAGTCGGTTCTCGCGATCGGGGCGCCCGGACAGCTGCTGCTCGACGGCCGAGAGCACGACGCTGGAAGGTACGACGTCGAGACGCTCGGAGACGCGGTGGACGAGCGAAGTCACGTGGGAGTCGGGGTTCATGAGCAGGTCGTACATCGAGCGGTCAAGGCTCTCCGTGTCGATGCCGAGCCCGATGGAGGCGTGGGACTGGGGGTCGCCGTCGAGGAGAAGCACCCGCTTCCCGCTGTCGGCCAGACACGACGCGAGGTTGATCGCGGTGGTCGTCTTTCCGCACCCGCCCTTCTGGTTCACGACGGCGATCGAGCGCATGGCCCCTCCTCATCCCCTTGCCGCGGCACGCCCCTTCGCCCTCGCAGGGTCCGGCTCTGCGGGCCTTGGGGGGTCCGGCGGGGACCCTCGTCTCGGTCTGGCTTCTGGGGAATGGGCGACGGTGAGGGTAGCTCACGGACCGGCTCCTGTCAAGGCGCTTGTCGGCGCGCGGACGGCGTCCGGGGAGTCCCGGAGAATCCGCTTGACGGAACTCCGCTCGATGTGTTTGCGTCGCCGCAGGAACCGGGACCACGCCGTCCCGAGTGTCCGGAAGGAGGATACGATGAAGGGTCAGTGGCGCGTGATCGCAGCACTGGGGCTTGCGTCGCTGCTCGCGGCGGCCGGATCGCCCGCGGAGGCGCAGATCGAGGACCAGCTCTCGGCCTACACCGGCGTGAACGCGGAGGGCTACCTGCAGCCTCTCGTCGACGCCATCGGCACGGACCTCAACGGCGGGCTCTTCCACTCCGCCAGGGTCCCGGTGGACGGATTCCACCTGTCGCTGGAGATCCCTGTCGTCGCCGTGCTCTTCGCCGACGACGACGCGTTCTTCGAGGCGCAGACCGAGGACGGTTTCTCCCCCGAGACCGCGGCGGACGCCCCGACGATCGTCGGGCCGGGCGAGGCCGTCGTGGTCACGGGCGACCACGGCACGAGCTTCGCGTTCCCGGGCGGGTTCGACCTCAACTCGTTCGCCCTGGCCGTGCCGCAGCTCCGCATCGGCTCGATCAGAGGGACCGAGGCCCTGGTGCGGTACATCGCGATCAACACCGGCGACGTGGAGATCGGCAACGTCAGCCTCATCGGCTTCGGACTCAGGCACAACATCAACCAGTACTTCGGACCCGAGTTCCCGGTCGATGTCGCGGGCGGCTTCTTCTGGCAGAGCTTCACGATCGGAGAGGACCTCCTGAAGTCGAAGGCCACGTCGTTCGGCGTCCAGGCGAGCAGGCGCTTCGGCACCGTCGCCGCGGTCGAGCCGTACATGGGGTTGTCGCTGGACACGTTCGGCATGGACGTCGCCTACGAGAGCGAGGCGTCCGGAGAGCTTGAGGACATCAGCTTCTCCTTCGACACGAAGGCGTCGGCAAGGCTGACGCTCGGCGTGTCGCTGAGCCTCTCCATCCTGAACGCGAACGCGGAGTACACGATCGCCGGGCAGAACGGCTTCGCCTTCGGCGTCAGCTTCGGCATGTGACCAGCAAGGAGCGGGATACCATGAATGGAATGACGAAGCTCATGACCCTGTCCGCGCTGGCAGCGGTGGTCGTCATGGGAGCGGGCTGCATCCTGGAGGAGACGGACGTCGAACTCGTGGTCAAGGCCACGGAGTGCATGACGTTCGACGAGAACCACACATCGGAGACCTTCGTGACGCCGCGGACGCTCAACCTGGCCGACGAACTCGACGACGCCCTCGAGGACTTCGATGTCGAGCGGGAGGACCTGGTGCGGGGCGGCATGATCATGGCGACGTACGAGGTCACGGTGCCGCCGGTTCACGACTGGACGCTGACGGGGGGGATCACGGTCGAACGCGTGGACAAGGCCGCCGGCCCCGTGACGGTCGTGAACTACACCAGCCAGTCGCTCATGGACGCCTATGGAGAGCCGGTGTTCGCGGATCTCGTGCAGGCGGGCGTGGACCTCATCAATGACGCCATCGACGACTACATCGAGAACACGACGCACCCGAACCCCGTGCTGCTCTTCAAGGTGGTCAACGGCGACTGCGACCCGAACCCCTCGGTGGCGGACCCGCTGGTCTTCGAGTGGGACGCGTGCGTGCAATTCTACGTCGTGATCAGGAAGACGCTCGAAGTCCCGGACCCCTTCCCGGGATCCGACTAGCACTGCCGGCGCACGACGCCGGGTAGAAGCACGCGGCGCCCGGGACCGTCGAGGTTCCGGGCGCCCGCGCTTGAGGCCCGGGAGCCGCTCAGCCCGCGGAGACGACGACGTCCTCGACGAGAACGTGACCGAGCACGGCGCCGGGCATCCTCTCTCGCTCGCGGGAGACGGCGAGGATGCGGCCGAGAAGATCGAACGCGTTGCCGGCGATCATCGTGCCGCAGAGCGGTTCGGCCAGCTTCCCGCTCCGGATGAGGCGCCCGCCCTTCACGACGCCCGAGAAGTCGCCGCTCACCGGATCGACGTTCCCCGAGAACCTCGTGACGAGAACCCCACGGTCGACCCCCGCGATCATCTCCGCGACGGTCGCACGCCCCTCCCCCATGACCACGTTCGTGGGGGACACGTGGGGCACGTGGGCCGGGCCGCCGCCGGCTCGCCCGTTGCTCGCGCGCCCGTCCACGCGGGCCGCGTACGAATCGTAGAGCAGGTGCCTGAGCGCACCGCGCTCGACGATGGGGAGCGCCTCGGGAGGCACGCCCTCCCGGTCGAAGGAGATCGAGGCAAGGCCGCCCGGAAGCGCCGGGTCGTCCGCGAGCGTGAGCTCCTCGGAAGCGACCATCTGCCCGAGCCGCCCGCAGAACCTGCTCGTCCCCTTCTGCACCGAGCGCGCCGACGCCGCCGCCTCAATGGGATAGCAGACGACGTGCGCCGCCGCCTTCGGGGCGAGAAGGACGGGCCCGCTGAAGCTCTCCCCCTTGACAGCGCCGAGCGAGCCCACGACGTTCTCCGCGAACCGCAGCGCGACGGCCGCCGGGTCCACGCCGGCCCCGCCGCGCGCGCCGTCCGACTGGTAGTCGAACGACGAGACGACGTCGCCGTCGCGGGCCATCCCGAGGATCGCGCACTGGAACGCGCTCGCGGGCTCGTGAGCCCTCACGCCGCGCGAGTTCACGACGGCGCGCTCGCCCCAGCGCGCGGAGAACTCGCCCGCGTCGACCATGACGCGGGCATCGTATCCGCGCGCCGCGCGCAGCATGACGAGCGCGGACTCGACAGCCGCCTCGACGCCGAAGGCGCGCGCGGCCGCGTCGTAGAGCCCGTCCTGGTAGGAGACCGGCAGAGGCTCGGGCAGACCGTTGTGCGGGTCCGGCGGCGAGGCGGCCGCGATGCCGAGCGCGGCCCGGACCGACTCGGCGACGCTCGGGGCGTCGAGGCGGTTGGAGAAGGCGAAGCCCATCCGCCCGCTTCGGAAGACCCGGACGCCGACGGCGCCCGCCTCCGAGCTCTTCGCAAGGTGGACGTCGTTCTTCTGAAGCACGACGTCCACGGCGCCGCCGCGGGACGCGCAGGCCTCGGCCCCGTCCGCCCCGCTCCGCCGCGCGAGAGCCACCGCCGCGTCGCAGATCTCGATGAGGTCGCGCTCGTTCCCGGCCACTACCTTCCTCCGACCACGACGCGGCATCGCACGTGCGGGCCGCCGCCGTCCACCTTCGCTTCCTGCCCCTTCCCGCACGCGCCGCTTCCGATCCCCCACTCGAAGCCCGAGCTCACGATGTCGATGCCCGAGAGCACCTCGAACGCGTCGCCCGAGATGGTCGCGCCGCGAAGGAGCCGGCCGACCTTCCCGTCGCGGATCTCGTAGGCCTCCTGCACGCCGAACATGAACTCCGCGTTGGCGTCCGCCTGGCCGCTGCCGGCGCCGCGGAGCAGGAGCCCCTCGCGCACGCTCCCGATCACCTCGTCGAGCGGCGTCGCCCCCGGCTCGACGTACGTGTTCCGCATGCGGATGAGCGGCTCGTCGTCGTACTGCCACGCCCGAGCGTTGCCCGTCGGAGGCACGCCGAACACGGCGGCGGACTCGCGGTCGTGGAGGTACGACGCGAGGACCCCGCGGTCGATGATGACCGTGCGGCCCGTCAGCACGCCCTCGTCGTCCACGAGGAGCACGCCGCCCGCCGTCGGGGCGCCGATGACGGCCGGTCCGCTGTCCACGAGCGTCACGAGCTCGCTCGCCACCTTCTTCCCGAGCCTCCCGCTCGCCGCCGAGCCCGACTGCACGAAGTCCGCCTCGACGGTGTGGCCGATGGCCTCGTGCGCGAGAAGTCCGACCAGCTCTGGGTCCAGCACGACCGTCGCGGGCCCCCCGGGCGCGTACGGCGCCGAGAGAAGGTCCACGGCGATGCGCGCGACGTGGTCGGCCATCTCGTCGGCGGTCGCGGCGGCAAACAGGTCGCGCAGCCCGCCCGTCACGCCGACGCCCCGGAACGCCGTCGTCATCTCGTCGCCCTCGCCGGCGACGGCGCCCACGGCGAACTCCGCCTTCGTGTCCTCGATGTGCGCGTCCGCGCCGTCCGTGGAGACGATCCACTTGCGGTCCACGATCTCCGAGTACCGCGCCGAGGCGGACCTGATCGCCGCGGACGACGCGCGGATGCGCGCCTCCGCCCCGACCGCGAGCGCCGTCTTCTCCTCGGTCGAGCGCGCGGCGAGATCGGCGGCGTCGCCGGTCCGGAAGTCGCCGACGGCCAGCGCGCAGTCCTGAAGGCGCGCGACGCGCCTCGACCGCCCGGCGGACGACGCGCGCGCGGCGGCGACCGCGTCGTGCGCGGCGCGCGCGACGTCCGCGCGCTCGAACGACGCGGCGCTCGAGAACCCCCAGGTGCCGTCCACGAGCACGCGCGCGCCGACGCCACTCACCGTTCGGAAAGCGGCCGACTCGACGACGCCCTTCCGCACGAGCACGGACAGCGCCCGCCGCTCGTGCGCGCGGAGCTCGAGCCAGCCCGCGTGGTTCGCCACAATGTCCTGCAGGACGTCCCGCATGCCACACTCCCGCTCGCCGAGCGCCGCCCGCGCGCCCGGCCCGGCCTCGCGCTCGGCTCCTCGCCCGCGCGTCACCTCTCGCCGACGAACACCCGCCCCGAGAGCGGGGGGAGCGTGACGGCGAGCGTCCCGTCCGCGCCGACCTCGACGCGCTCGCCGCTCAGGGCGTCTTCGAACGCCGCCGGCCGCCCGCCGCCCTCGACCGGCACGGCCACGGTGGCATGCTCGCCGCCCGCGTTCAGCACGACGACGGCCTGCTCCCCTTCGTGTGCCCTCCGGTAGGCGTACACGCGTCCCTCCGCGAGAAGCGTCTCGAACGAGCCGTGCGCGAAACAGGCGTGCCCGCGCCTCACGGCCGCGAGCCGTCGCACGAGGTCGCGCACCTCGACGCGGCCGCCTTCCTCCCGCCAGGTCCAGCGGAACGGCCGCCTGCAGTCCGGGTCGCCTCCCCCCTCCATCGCGATCTCGTCGCCGTAGTAGATGGTCGGCGCCCCGACGTAGGTCATGGCGAACAAGAACGCGAGCTTGAGCTTCCGGACGTCACCGCCGACCGTCGTGAGGAAGCGCTCGGTGTCGTGACTGCCGATGAGGTTCATCATCGCGCGGACGCCCTGGTCCGGGTAGATGAGCCTGCCGGGTGCGAGCGCGCGGTCGAAGGCCGCGGCGTCGATTCTCCCCCGCGCGATGAAGTCGAGCACGGGGTCGCGGAAGAACTTGTAGTTCATGACCGCGTCGAAGCCGCGCCCGTGAACCCACTCCGGCGACGGCCCCCACAGCTCGCCCACGATGTACGCGTCGCCCTTCGCGCGCCGCACGCGCTCCCGGAAGAGCTCCCAGAACCACGGCGGGACCTCGCCGGCCACGTCGAGCCGGAAGCCGTCCACGCCGGCCTCGGTCAGCCAGGAGACCGCCGCCGCGAGCAGGTGCTCGACGACGGACCAGTTGGGCCGCGCGTCCTCGATCCTGTGCGCGCCGTGCTCGTCGCCGCTTCTCCGCGAGAGGTCGAAGTTGAGGTTCGGCATCTGGCCGTACCCCCACCAGCAGTCGTAATGGTCGGTCGCGCGCGGCGGCGTCGACACGAGGTCGCCGGGGACGGGCCACGCCGCCCACTCGTACCAGTCCCAGGTCGGCGAGGCCCTGCCCCTCAGCCTCGCGTCGGTGAACGCCCAGAACGTGTGCCCGGTGTGGTTGTACGCGAGGTCCATCACGACCCGGATGCCGCGGTCGTGGCACGCGCGTACGAACGCGGCGAACTCCCCGTTCGTGCCGAGGTGTGGGTCGATGCGCATGTACGAGGCCGCGTCGTACTTGTGGTTGCTTCTGGCCTCGAAGAGCGGATTGAAGTAGATGGCGGTGACGCCGAGGTCCGACAGGTAGTCGAGGTTGCGCCGGACGCCCGCGATGTCGCCGCCGTAGAACGAGTACCAGTCCGGCTTGCCGTCGGTCCGGTACGGGCTCGTCGAGAGGCCGGCGACGTCGTACCAGTCGCGGACGAGGTGGAAGTGCTCCTCGTTCGTCCTCCCCGACGGCGGGAGGTCGCGCGCCCCGTCGTAGTACCACTCGGAGAAGTCAGGGTCGTTCGACGGATCGCCGTTGGCGAACCGCTCCGGGAAGATCTGGTAGAAAACCGCCTCGCGGGCCCATGCCGGTGTCTCGAAGACCGCCACCTCGGCGGGATCGACGCGGAAGGACCCAGACGCCTGCGCGACCGGCGCGAACCCGTTCGGCCCGAGGGACAGCGGCGCGCCGCCGTCCTCGAACACGAACCGGTACGCCGTGATCGCCCCGCCCGGGAGCTCCGCGTCGGCGGTGTAGTAGTCGTGCGTGCCGTCGCTGTCGAAGCGCGTCATCGGCACGACCGTCTCGCGTCCGTCCCTGAGGAGCACGAGCCCGACCGACGCGACGTCCCCTGCCCACGCGCGCACGCGGAACGTCGTCACGCCGGAGGCGGACACAGCGAGCTCCCACGCCCGCTGCGCGTGCCCAAGACCGTCGGTCAGAATGGCCCCGTCCCCGCGCCCGAGAACGACCTCATCGAAGGAGTCGTCCACGACGATCACGGAGTTCCGCCCGCCGAACCCGTCCGGGTGGAACTCCCGCGCGGTCTCGTCGGTGATCCACTCCCCGTCAGCCACGAACTTGTACTGGTAGCGCCCGGGCGCCAGCGGCACGACGACCCTGAACGCGTCGCCGTCGCGCGCCATGGGGGTGGCGTCCACGCTCCAGCCGTTGAACTCGGCCGCGAGGAACGCATGGCGCTTCTCGGCCGCCGGGCGGAAGACGAAGGGGACCTTCCTGAGTTGCCCCGCGCCTGCCGCCGACGCCAGCGCGGCCGCCGCAAGGAGCGCGAGCAGGACCGCCGCCGGCCCCGCAGCGACCGCCCGTCGGAATCGCATCGTCAATGGAACCTCCCGGGCCTGGCCGCGCGGACGACGCTCACGCCGCCTTGAGGGTCGCGGCGTAGTCGAAGTCCTCGCGCACGATGGCCTCGCCGTGGCGCTCGACGGAGATGGCCCTCTCGATCATCGCGCCGAGCTCGCGGACCCCCTTCCGCGAGCCGATCACGATGGCGCCGATCACAATGCCGTCCTTCGTCACGACCTTGCGGTACCGGCGCCCGTCCGCGTCTTCCTCGACGAACTCCTCGCACGCCGCGTCCGGACACGACGGGACGCCGGCGGAGAACACGTCGACGCCCGTGATCTTGAGCGTGGCGGACGGCACGACCTCGCAGCGCTTCGGCGACTCGTCGCCCGCGATCGAGCGGCCGGCGGCGTCCGCCTGCGCGAGGGCGACGGGGACGATCCCCCAGCTTCGCCCGTTGTGCACGGCGACGTCGCCGGCGGCGAAGACGTCCGGAACGCTCGACCGCATGTCGCAGTCCACGACCACGCCGCGGTCGACCTCGACGCCGCTGCCCGCGAGGAACCCCGACGAACAGCGGACGCCCGTCGCGCAAAGCGCCAGGTCGGCCGGGAGCAGCGCACCTCCTTCGAGCTCCACACCGGTCACTCGCGAGCCGCCCTTCACCGCGACGGTCTTCCCGCGCCTGGCGATGCTGATGCCCAGGCCCTCGATGAAGCGCTCGAGCACGGCGGCCCCGCGCTCGTCGAGCTGCCGAGGCAGGAGCCGGCCGGAGTTCTCCACGACGGTCACCTCAAGCCCGCGCGTCCGAAGCGCCCGCGCGCACTCGAGCCCGAGAAGGCCGGCCCCGATGACGACGGCCGCGTTCGAGCGCGACGCCCAGTCGCGGACGGCGAGCGCGTCGTCCGCCGTCCGGAGGCTGAGGACGCCGGGCGTCGTAACCCCGTGGATCGGCGGCACGAACGGGTCCGAGCCGCTCGCGATGAGCAGCCGGTCGTACGGCACGGCCGCGCCGTCGTCGAGAACGACGCGCCGCGCGGCTGTGTCAACCGAGCTCACGGCGCGCGACAGGTGTACTTCGATGCGCCGGGACTCGTACCACTCGGGGGGATTGGCGAGGATGTCGGGGATCTCCAGCGAGCCGGCGAGCACCTCGGGCAGGCGCGGCCTGTAGTAGTAGTGGTAGGGCTCGCGCGTGTAGACGGAGATCCCGGCGTCGGGGGTGCGCTCCCGAATGACGCGCGCCGCCGTCACGCCGGCGACGCCGTTGCCGACGATGACCACGTTCACGGGCTTCCGACCTCCCACTGCGCGGGGGTTCAGGCTTCCTCGAACTGGTCCTTGCCGGCGCCGCAGATCGGGCACACCCAGTCGTCGGGGAGGCTCTCGAAGGGAGTGTTCGGTGACACCCCGCTGTCGGGATCACCGACCGCGGGATCGTACACGTAGCCGCAGATGAGGCACCTGTACTTCCTCATCGCTTGCCCTCCCCGCGGCCGCTCTGCTTCCGCAGCGCCTCGAGCCGCTTCGAGATCTGGACGACGTGGCTCTTCTCTTCAGCGACGAGCCGCGCGAGGGCCTCGCGGGCCGAGCGCTTCTTGTTCGCCTTGTAGGCCTCGGTGTAGTAGAGCACCGCGTCCTTCTCCACCCGGAGCGCGAGCTCGAGGGCCGACTCCGGGTCGAACGTCATGCGACCGAGCTTCTCCATCTCCCGAAGGTCGCGGAAGATGCCCCCGTCCACGATCGAGCACACGTACCGCGACACGTCCTCGTCCTGCTCGACGGGCGCGGCGCCCATCCCCCCCGCCGTCTTCATCTGCATCGACTCGAAGTAGGCGTAGTGCGCCTTCTCGTCCTTCGCGAGGCGCTGGAAGACGCGCTTCGTCTGCGGGTCCTCGGCCTTCTCGGCCATCTTCGAGTAGAACTCGAGGCCCGCCTGCTCGATGCACAGCCCGACTCGGTAGACCTCATCCTCATTGAGGTACTGGATCATCCGACGCCTCCTCCTTCGAACCGCGACGCCTTCACAACCCGGTCTCGTCCAGACGGCCCCGCACCGCGAGCATCTGCGCGACCGACTTCTGCATGCGAGGCTATCCAAGCGGATGCATGGATGTCAACAGGAGCGTCCGCGGAACGGGGCGACCTGCGGACATAGTGAGGCCTCCGAGAGCACGGTCATGTTCGAGCTGGGCTGCGGCTGACGCTGACTGCCTACCACCGTCTATTCTAGCCCGTCTTCGCTGACGTGCCCCCAGAGGCCTGGTCAAGAACGCTGCGGCCGACGGATGACTCCGTCGGCCGCGTGTTCACATCGTGTCTCCCCCGTGGGTGACCGCGAGGCGCGTGCCCGCGTCGCACACACACGCCGCGCGTCGGGTCGCGGCCTGCGGTGCTTCAGCCACCGGGACGCACCCACTTCGATCCGTCCAAACGACTGCTGCGGGATCGAACATCGTCGCTGTCGCTCCTGCGCTGCTCTGTCGAATCCCCGGTTGTCGCGCGAGACGCTCGTTCGGAGGTCCGGACGCTCTGTCACTCGGTCTCTGCTCTGGTGGACGCAACCATTCGTAACCCCGTGGGCGGCTCCGGTCAAGAGATTTCCCCATGCGTCACCTGCTCGAACTCGGTGAGAGGACGCTGTTGCCCGGGGCCATCGTGAATGGCAGAACACTAATCCACAACTTGCCCATCCCCGGTCCATGGCGCATAATGGCGTCGAGCACCTGACCGGTGCGCTTGGAGAGCCCCGATGCCCCACCATGCCGGCCCGTCAGCCCAGAGCACCGAACCTGAACGCGGGCCGGTTGTGAGCCTCCGCGGCATCACGAAGCGCTTCGGGACGGTCGCCGCCGCGGAGGACGTGTCCTTCGACGTGTTCGGGGGCGAGGTCGTCGGCTTCCTGGGACCGAACGGCGCCGGCAAGACGACGACGATGCGGATCCTCGCGTGCTACATCGCGCCGGACTCCGGAAGCGCGACCGTGGCAGGCCATGACATCCGCGATGAGGCGCTCGAGGTGCGCCGCCGCATCGGATACCTCCCGGAGAGCGCGCCGCTCTACCTCGACCTCTCCGTCTCCGAGCACCTGTCGTTCATCGCCGAGCTTCGCGGCATCCGCGGCCGCGAAGCCGTCGCGCGCATCGGCCGGATGATCGACGTGTGCGGGCTTGCCGACGTCGTCCACAGGGATGTCGGAGAGCTGTCCAAGGGCTACCGCCAGCGCGTCGGCCTCGCGTGCACGCTCGTTCACGACCCCGACGTCCTCATCCTCGATGAGCCGACGACGGGGCTCGATCCGTCCCAGATCGTAGAGGTCCGGGAGCTCGTGAAGCGCATCGGCAGGGAGAAGACCGTCATCCTGTCGACGCACATCCTCCCCGAGGTCGAGGCCGTCGCCGACCGCGTCGTGATCATCGCCGACGGCCGGATCCGGGCCAGCGGGACCCCCGACCAGCTTTCGCGGGCAGCCGCGGGAAGCAGAGCGCTGCGCGTGTCGCTCCGCGCCCCCGAAGCGCGGGCGCTCGAGGCGCTCTCGGCCCTGGCGCAGGACGGCGACGCCCGGAAGATGAGCGACGACGCGGACGGCTTCGCCACGTATCGCGTCGCGGGCGGCGACCTCGCGTCCTTGTCCGACGCGGTGTACGAGCTGGCGAGGGAGCAGGACTGGCCTCTGCGCGCGCTCTCGCAGGAGAGCGCAGGTCTCGAGAGCGTCTTCCTCAGGCTCGCGATGCGGGACCCCGTGGACGAAGGGGACGGCGCCGGAGCACGTGGGTTCCCGACGGCTCGGCGCGAGGAGGACGGACGCCCATGACGTCGGCGATCGCGATCGCGAGGAAGGAACTGCGCGGGCATTTCAACTCCGCGGCGGGCTACGTCTTCCTGACTGCCTTCCTTCTTCTCACGTCGTGGTTCTTCTTCCGCAGCTTCTTCCTTGCCGGGCAGGCGACCCTCCGACCGTTCTTCTCGATGATGCCGTGGGTCTTCCTGCTGTTCGTCCCTGCGGCGGCCATGCGGTCGTGGGCGGAGGAGCGCAAGCTGGGGACCGACGAGGTCCTGCTCACGCTGCCCGTGAGGGACGGCGAGGCGGTTCTGGGGAAGTTCCTCGGCGGCCTCGGCTTCCTGTGCGTCGCGATCGCGCTCACCGCACCGGTTCCGGCGGTCCTGCTCGCGCTCGGTGACCCGGACCCGGGGCCTCTCGTCGGCGGGTACGCCGGGCTCGTGCTTCTCGGCGCGGCGTATCTCGCGATCTCGCTCTTCGCGTCGAGCCTCACGGAGAGCCAGGTCGTGGCGTTCGTCGTGGGGGCGTCCATGTCGTTCGCCCTCTTCATCGTCGGCGAGGATGTCGTGCTCGTGGCCGCGCCGCGATGGCTGGCGCCAGGACTTCGTTACCTCGGCCTGGGACAGCACTTCGCGAGCATTTCGCGCGGCGTGTTGGACACGAGGGACCTCGTGTACTACGCGGTCGTCGTGGGGTTCTTCCTCTACGCGAACCTGAAGGCGGTCGAGGCGAGGAAGTGGAGGTAGGAAGCGGATGATCGGTCCCGCGGAGCGCGCCAAGCTCAGGGCCGCTGCAGGGGTCGTCGGGGTCGCCGCGGCGCTCGCCGCGGTGTCGCTCGTCTCCCTCGGCCGCTTCGCGCGCGTGGACCTCACCGAGAAGAAGGAGTTCACCGTCTCGAGGTCGACGAGGGAACTCCTCGCCTCGGTCGGCGACGTCATCACGGTCACGGTGTACCTGAGCGACGACCTCCCGCGACACCTCACCGGGTTTCGCACGCGGATCGAGGACGTCCTCGACGAGTTCAGGGCCTACGGCGGGGAGCGGGTCCGCGTGAGCGTCGTCGACCCGGCGCGCGACGCGGAGACCGAGGCGCGCGCGCAGCAGTCGGGCGTCATGCCCGTCCAGTTCCAGGCGATCGAGAAGGACAGGGCCGAGGTGCGCGCGGCGTACGCCGGCATGACGGTGCGGTTCGAGGACCGTCTGGAGGCGATCCCGTTCATCGGCGACCCGGGCCGCCTGGAGTACGACCTCGTGTCGGCCATCCTCAAGGTCACGATGGAGCGACGCCCGGTCGTCGGCGTCCTCGTCGGCCACGGCGAGCGGTCGATCGGAACCGAGTACTCGGCGGCCGCGGCGGCGCTCGGCGAGACCTACGAGGTGCGCGAGGTGAGCGCCGGCGACCTCGCCGTCGGGACTGATGTGATAACGCTCGTGGTGGCCGGTCCCGGCCACGCGCCCGACGCCGAGCTCTTCGAGATCGACCAGTTCCTGATGCGGGGCGGGCGCGCGCTCTTCCTGCTGGACGGCGCGCGGGTCCTGGCGACCGGAGAGCTTCGAGCGGAGACAGGCCCCGGCAACGTGTTCGACTTCGTCGGTCGATACGGCGCGCTCGTGCAGCCCGACCTGGTCGTGGACACGTCGAACGCGCCCGCCGCCTTCGTCTCGGGGCAGATGCGCATGATGGTCCCCTACCCGTACTGGCCCATGGCCGTGAGACCGGGCATCGCGAGAGAACACCCGGTGGTCGCCGGCTTCGACGCGCTGCCGTTCCCGTGGACGTCCTCGATCAGCGTCGCCGAGCCGCCACCCGGAGATGCCGAGATCACGGTGCTCGCGAGGTCGTCGGAGCGCTCCTGGACGGTCCCGGCGTTCTGCGACCTCAGGCCCCCGCCGGAGCTCTCTCCCCCGCCGGAAGCTGCGGAGGCCATCGCGGCCGGAGCGGGCGGGCGCCTGCCGCTCGCCGTCGCGATCTCAGGGCGCCTCACGAGCGCCTTCGCGGGCGGCCCGGTGATCAGGGAGCGGGACGGAAGGGTGGAGTTCACGGACCCCGAGGGACGCATCTCGACCGGCGCCCCGACGCGGCTCGTCGTCGTCGGGAACGCGCGGATGTTCGACAACGCGCTGCTCGGGGAGTTCGAGAGCAGCCTCCCGTTCCTTCTCAACATCGTTGACTGGCTCACGCTGGGCGACACGCTGGCGGAGATCCGAGCAAGACAGGTCACCGACCGACCGCTCAAGGGCGTCGGCGACGGCGAGCGGGCGCTCGCCGTCGCGCTCGGGAGCTACGCGGGCCCGGCGGGCGTCGTCCTCGCCGGGCTCGCGCGGGCCGCCCGGCGCAGGCGCCGCGCGAGGGCGCCAGGCGCGCGGCGGCCGGAGGCCAGGCAGCCGTGAAGCGCCGGAAGGTCATCGTGCTCGCGCTCGCGCTCGCCGCGGCGGCGTACCTCCTCGTCAGGGGGCCGCTCGGCCGCGGCCCGGGCGCCGGGAGCGGCGGAGCGCCGCTCCTGCCGGCGCTCGCGCCGGCGGAGGTCCACCGCGTGACCGTGGTCGCGCCCGGCGGCCGCGTCGCGCTCGCCCGGCGCGGCGACGACTGGCTCATCGAGGGGCTCCGAGCGGGGCACGCCGACACCACGCTCGTGCGCAGGGCGCTTTGGTCCGCGGCCCGGCTCTCGCGCGCCGACGTCGCGTCGGTCGTCGCCGGGAAGCACTTCCTCTTCGGCGTGACCGACTCACTCGGAACGCGGGTCTCGCTGGCCGGCCCAGCGGGGACGGTCGAGTTCGTCTTCGGAAGGCCCGGCCCACGCGACATGGGGACGTGCGTGCGGGTGCCGGGAGACGACCGCGTCTACCTCGCGCCGGGCGCGCTCGCGTCGGTGTATCCCGTCGAGGCGGCGGCCTGGCGCGATCGGAGGCCGCTCAGGTTCGATGTCCAGGCGACTCGAAGACTCACCATCGGGGGCGGCGCGCCCCCGGTCTCGCTCTCCGTGCGCGACGACGGCCGCTGGCACATCGAAGGCCCCGGTGGCGGGCCGGCCGACGTGAAGGCGGTCGAGCGCGCGCTTCTCTCCCTCGCCGCGCTCAGGGCCGTTGCGTTCGCCGACGATCGGACGCCCGCGGAGTGCGGGCTCAATCCCGAAGGCGAGAGGCGGCCCGCGCTCGTCGACATCGGGCTCGCGGACGGGCGGACGCTCCGCATCCTGTTCGGGAAGCTCGAGGGCGAGGCCCGGCCGGCGATGACGCCGGACCGGGAGACGATCTACGTCGTGCCGAACTCCGCGCTCGACCGCATCCTGGCCGGGCCCGACGCTTTCGCGGCCCCGGGGCGGTGAGCGCGATCGCAGGTTGCGTCGCGGCGAGGGCCGGGCCCCGGCCGCCCGCCGCTCACGCCAGGATCCCCTCGTGGACGTCGTCCTCGGGCTCGACGTGCACGACGACCTCGACGATGCCGTGCTCGCACTCGAGGAGGCGCCGTGTGACGAGCGAGGCCACGTCGTGCCCCTCACGGACCGTGAGGTCCGGGCTCACGTGGATGTGAATGTCCACGACGACCTTGCCCCCGATGCGGCGGGCCCGCACGGTGTGGTAACCCCGGACGCCGTCGGTCGTGGCGATTACCGCTTCGATGGCAGCCTGCGTCCGCGCGTCGGGCGCGCGGTCCACGAGCTCTCCCCCGCTCTCGTACAGGATCTTCGCGCCGATGACGCCCAGGAAGCTGGCGAGGACCACCGCGGTGACGTGGTCGATGAACGCCCAGCCGGGGCCGCCGACGGCGACGGCCGCAAGGCCCGCGGCGGCGGCCACCGAGGTCCATGCGTCGCTCCTGTGGTGCCAGGCGTTCGCGACGACCGAGACGTCCCCCGCGCGCCTGCCCACGCGGGCGGTCTGGCGGTACATGCCCTCCTTCACGGCGATCGAGGCGACGGCGATCCAGAACGGCGCCGTCGCGCTGACCGCCCGGTCCGCCTCGCGGAGCGTGAGAATGCCCTTCACGGCGATCCACGCGGCGGTGGCGACGAGCGCCGCGCCGACGAACATGCTCACGAGCGTCGTGAAGCGCATGTGGCCGTAGTGATGGTCGGCATCCGCGGGCTTGCCGGAAACGCGGAGTCCCGCGAGCACGGCGGCGTCCGTGACGAGGTCCGAGAGGCTGTGCACGCCGTCGGCGATGATGGTCTGGCTGTTGCACAGGATGCCGGCGGCGACCTTCGCCGCCGAGAGCGCGAGGTTCACGACCACGGAGAGCCAGGTGACGCCGCGGGGCGTCGACAGGCAGGAGTGCGTGTGGCGGTCCGGCTTCACTCGCGTGTCCCTCGGGCCCCTGGGCGCTCTAGGCGGTCGCGAGGTTCGAGAGGAAGTGGATGAGCGCGGCGATGCCGCGGTCCCACGTGGGCAGGTGGAGCCGCTCGTTCGGTCCGTGCACGTTGTCGCCGGGGAGCGAGAAGCCCGTCAGCACCGAGTCGGTTCCCAGCACCTTCTGGATCTCGCCCACGGCGTTGATGCTTCCCCCCTCGCGGTGGTACACGGGCGGCTTCTCCCAGACCGTCTCGAGCGCCTTGGCGAGCGCGCGCACGCCGGCGCTGCCGCGGTCCGTGAGCGACGGCGGGTGTCCCCGCGCGTTCCTGATCTCCCAGGACACGGTGTCGGGCGCGTGGGACGCGACGTGCCGTTCGAGCGACGCCGCGAGCTCCTCCGGGACCTGGTCGGGCACGAGCCGCATGGTCACGAGGGCGACCGCCTCCGCCGGGATGGCCGACTTCGGGCTGCCCGCTCTCACCTGGACGACGTCCAGCGCCGGCCGCGCGCTCACGCGTTCGGTCGGCAGGAAGCCCGGCTCGCCCCAGAGCCGCGGGACGCCCGCCTCCTCGACGTAGGCCGACTCGCCCACCGGCAGCCGGGCCATCTCCTCGTGCTCCTCGGGCGAGATCGGCCTCACGCGGTCGTAGAAGCCCGGGAGCGTCACCCGCCCGTCCTCGTCGTGGAGACTCGCGATGAGCGACGACAGCGCATGGATGGGGTTGTGAACGATGCCGCCGAACCCGCCCGAGTGGAGGTCGCGCCGCGGCCCGCGAACGGCGAGCGCGCACTGGTGCATCCCCCGCAGGCCGTAGACGATCGTGGGGATCTCGGCGCCGAGCATGCCCGCGTCGCAGTTGAGCGCGAGGTCGCAGGCCAGTCGGTCCGCGTGCTCCTTGAGGAAGGGACCGAGGTTCGGCGATCCGATCTCCTCCTCGCCCTCGATCAGGAACTTCACCGTCACCGGGAGCGCGCCCGTGCTGAGCGCCGCCTCGGTGGCCGCAAGGCACGCGATGATCTGACCCTTCATGTCGGACACGCCGCGCGCGTGGAGGTAGTCGCCGACCTGCGTCGCGGCGAACGGGTCGGTCTTCCAGTCGCCGAGCGGGTCCGGCGGCTGCACGTCGTAGTGGCCGTACACCATGACCGTCCCCGCCGGCTTCCCGACGGCCGGAGCCTCGGCGAGCACGACGGGATGTCCCGCGGTCTTCAGGACCTCGACCCTACGGAACTCGAGGACGCGGAAGCGGTGGGCCATCCACTCGGCGGCCGACCGGATGTCCTCCACCCTGGCCGGGTCGCTCGACATGGACGGGATGCTCGCGAACTCCGAGAGCTCTCTCAGGATGCGCTCCCGGTTCTCCGCAGCGTAGCGCAGAGCCTGCCACGGCCATGAGACCATCTCTCGCCCCCCGCGCCCTGAAGGTCCAGTCCCGCGCGGCCTTGCCTCCCCCGTGCGCCATGTGGCGTCGCTCCCCGTCGTTCCGGGGAGCGGCGCCGCAACACTCTACCCGACGCACCCCCACCGGTCAAACACGGCCTGCCCGGCGGCGGGCCCGCGCAGCGGTCATGAGCACAGCTCATGAACTGCGGGCCCGTGGCCGCCAGAGGGCCCGCTTCTCGGAGCGAAGCGGCGCCCGGATGGCTGCCGCCGCGCATGAGGTTTCGGCACGCTCTTTGCAAACTCGATGCCAGCAAGCCCGATTCGCGACGGTTCAAGGGCCGGAAGACCCCTAGCGCGAGGCCGCATGCCCAGCTGCAGACGAGTCATGATCGTGGAGCGCGACCCCCAGGCGAGAGCCCGGCTGGTCTGCGCTCTCAGAGCGTCCGGATACGGCACGGTGGAGGCCGGCACGGGACGCGAGGCGCTGCGCTCCGTGCAGATGGAAAGGCCGGACCTCGTCCTCGTGGGCGCCGTGCTGCCGGACATCGGCGGCAGGGACCTGGTGCGCATCCTCGAGTCGGGCGACCACGGAGAAGGCGTGCGGGCGGTCATCACGTCGGGGCCCGGAGCGTCCGGCGACGACCACCACGACGACGACGAGCACCACCTGTTCCGCTGGTCCCACGTGGACCAGGTGGTCACGCTTGTGAACTCGCTCCTCGACGACGGCGCCCCTCCCGATCCGGCGGCGCTCTCGCAGCCGGTCGCGGCCGGACCGCTCAGGATCGACCCGGCGCGGCTGACGGCGCTCGTGGACGGCAAGACGATCGCGCTCACCCAGAGGGAGTGCCGCTTCCTTCAGGTTCTCGCGCTCCATGCCGAGCGGACCTGCACGCGGGACGAGATCAGGAACCTCGTCTGGGACGGAAGCGAGCACGTGATCGGACGGACCGTGGACGTGCTGGTGAGCCGGCTCCGCAGCAAGCTCCACACCGCGACGGGGCGCGAGGTCGTGGAGACCGTCAGGGGCATCGGCTACCGCCTGTGCGGGGCGGGCGGATGCTCAGCCGCGGACGAGACAACCGGCGCGCTGCCTACCGATACTCGTTGAACCCCTTCTCGATCTCTCTCCGGTAGACCATCGGGTCGATGCCCTCGTGCCCGATCAGCCGCGCGATCTCGACGGGCGAAAGCTCGGCCCCGTACGCCCAGAGCTCTCTCAGGAAGTCCCCCGCCTCGGTCCTGGTCCACCAGGCTTCGCCGAAACGCTCGCGCAGCACCGCGCGCACCTGCGCGGCGAGGAACCACGCCTCGAGGTAGTTCACGCCGTAGAAGTCCTCGTTGCTCGACAGGTACCCGAAGTCGGGGTGGGCCAGCGGCACCAGCCGCGCGGTCTCCATGCGCTCCCTGTACGCCGCCACGAGCTCCTCGTCCGTGAGGCCTCCCCGGTGCAGGGCCCGCTCGTACCCGAAGAGCGCCGCGTAGTACCGCGCGCCCGCCAGGTCGTCGAACAGCTGCTGCCGCAGGAACCGCGTCCTCACGGCGGCGTCCGGAATGAGCCCGCTCGTCTGCAGGAAGAGCGGTTCCGACAGGAGGCCCTCGAGCAGATACGCGTGGGTCTCGGTCGTGCCGTAGTCGCCGAGCCTGAGGAACTCGTACTCAGTGACGGTCGCCAGCGCGTCGTGGAGCGCGTGGCCCATCTCGTGGAACAGCGTCTCGTAGTCCGCTACGCCGCCCAGAGGCTTCATGAGAATGCGCACGTCCTTCCCCGGCCGGACGGGGTACGCCGCCGCCCGCGGTTCCTTCTCCGGGCGATCGCTGTCGTCGATGCTGATGGCGGGGATCGCGCTCAGGTCGATGCCCATGCCGGCGAGGGTCCGGCGCATGAGCGGCAGCATGCGCTCGGGCGGGAAGTACCTGTCGTACTCCTCGCCGCGGAAGAGCCGCCCCCGGTCGTAGTCGCTCACCTCCGCGACCCCGACGCCGAACACGCGCCGCGCCGCCTCGTTCGACAGCTCCCAGTACATGTCCCGCGTGCCGCTCAGGAACTCGCCGGCCTGGCGCTCGAAGTCGTCGAAGTCCAGACCCCGCCGCTCCGCCTCCATGGCGTCGAGGTCGGTGTAGCCGTAGCGGCGCAGCTCTTCGCGTCCGAGGCTGACCATCTCCGCCCGCAGCGGGTTCGTCGTTTTCACGTCGAAGCGTCCCTGGGCGATGTACAGGCTCTCGCGACGCGCGCTGTCGGTCTCGTTGAAGAGCCTCACGCCGAGATCGCGGTAGGCGATGTCCTCCCCGTTCACGCGCACGACGCCCTCGGCCTCGAGGTCCGCGATGCGATCGCCGATCAGAGCGAGTTCCCGGTAGGCGACGGTGCCGACGATGTCGAAGAAGAGGTAGTCCAGCTGCTTCCGCGCTCGCGGGCCGGCCTCGCGGTCCCGCAGCTTCGCGACGTGCCTCGCAAGGGCCGGATCGGCCAGGTCCTCGTACTCGGACATGATCTCCGCGACCCTCGAAGGGCTGCCCCGGGACGACGAGTCGTACAGCGCCTCGAGGATCCTGGCGCTCATCTCGTCGGCGCGCACGCGCACCGCTTCCAGATCATAGCTCTTGCCGCAGCCGCTCACGGCGACCGCGAGCGCGAGCGCACCGAGAGCAACCCGCGTCCATCGAGTCATCGGAAGGCCTCCACTCGAAACGCGCTAGCGCGGCCCGCCGCCGACTTCGTTGTCGGCCGCGGCCAGGTCCTCGGGGGTGCCGACGTCGCGCCAGTACGACTCCATCCTGAACGCGCGCACGGAGCGGCCGTCCTCGATCATCATGCGCACCGCGTCGGTGAGCTCGTACTCCCCGCGCGGCGACAGCTCGAGGCGGGCGGTGTAGCTGAAGAGCGCCGGCGCGGCGATGAAGATCCCGGCGTTGACCCAGCTCGTGCCGAGCGCCCCCGGCGGCGGCTTCTCGATGATGCGCGTGATGCGGTCTCCATCGAGCGTCACCGCGCCCCAGCGGCTCGGATCGTCCACGGAACGCACGGCCATGAGGAGGTCCGTCCGCGTCCGCGAGAAGTCCTCGGTCATCGCCGGGTAGACCGCGGGCTCCGTGACGATGTCCCCGTAGGTCAGGAAGAAGGGGGTGTCGCCCGCGAATGCCCTCGCCGGCTCGGCGGCCCTCCCCGTCCCATCCTGGACCTCCTGCACGAAGTAGGAGATGCGCACACCGACGTCGGCGCCGTCGCCGAAGTAGGCGCGGACGCGGTCGCCCCGGTGGCCGACGACGATGGCGGTCTCGTCCACGCCTGCGCCCAGGAGCGCCTTGAGCAGGTGCCAGAGCATCGGCCTGCCGCCGATCTCGACCATGGGCTTGGGGATCGCGTCGGTGATCTCGCCCATGCGCGTCCCCTTCCCCGCGGCGAGCACGATGGCCTTCATGCGACACCTCCCAGGTGGCGACCGTCCGGCTTCCTACCACGCCGAGGGCCGGCGCCTAGAGGTCGTACGAGACCGTCAGATAGAGGCCGTAGTTCGAGATCGTGCCCCCCATGCCGTCCACCTCGTGGCGCTCGCGCACGACGGCGCCGTCCAGAGCGTACCCGCTGAACCGGTACGAGCCGCCGATGCCGGCCGCCCACTGAGGCATGCCGCCGTCGGCGGCATCCGGGGCGACCCTCGTCGCCCCGCCGGCGCGCAGCGTCAGCTTCCCGCCCATGAGCGCCGCCTCGGCCCCGAGCGCGACGCTCGCGACGGACCCGTCGAACTCGTCGCGCCGGCCGTCGTTCTCCTCGTAGGCCGAGAGCGTCGCCGTCGCGGCGCCCCAGCCCTCGTTGAGATAGCAGCCGCGCAGCGCGATGTCCTTCGTCGCGCGCACCGTGAGCCCCGCAACGATCGTCGGCTGTGTGTGCGACGACCCCGTGCGCCCCACGTCGTCATACCAGTCGCCCCGAACGCCGATGCGCGTGCCCCACCGGTAGCCGGCTCCGAGGGTCACGCGGTCGGTGGCCTCGTAGGTGATCCCGGCGGCCATTGAGGTCGCCGAGCCCGTCACCTCCGCGGTTTCCAGGGTCTGCCCGACGGCCTCGCGAACCGACTCCGTCAGGTTCACGAGCCCCGAGGCGAACCCGATGGACCCCCGCCCGTCCCGGCCGATGCGCGTCCCGAACACCATCTCGAAGTACCGGAGTCCGCCCTCGAACGTGCCGTCATACAGCTCGCGCCCCGAGGCTTCGCCGACGGTCCCCGTCAACCTGAGACTCCTCGATGACGGCGCCGTGTACCCGAACCCGAACACCCACGAGCCCGACCGCTTGACAGCGGCCACCTGCGAGAGCAGGAAGGCGCCGTCCTCCGCGCTCAGGCCCTCGGCCCCCTCACCCAGGTGGTCGCGTGAGGTCGTCACCACGCGCGCCGTCGCCTGACCGGACACGGCACGCACGTCGGCGACGCAGGCTGGATTCCGGAAGAACGACTCCAGGCCCCCGGTCGCGGCCCCAGCACGGCACAGGGCCGCCTCGCCGGCGTTCAGGAAGTGCCCGTACGTGCGCGGGGGATCGCCCACGTCCACGGGCGTGAGAGCGGAGGAGGCGGTCGCCAGGACGCACAGGGCGGCTGTCACCAGGAACGGACGCATGTCTCCCCCTCTCGGACTCCCTCGGCCGTCAGCACGGCACGCCTACCGATACATCGCCTTGATGCTCCCCCAGCTCCGCGCCTCGACCGGGCTCTCGACCGACGCGAACGAGACGTAGTCCACCATGAACAGCCCCCCCGAAACGTGCTCGACGAAGAAGATGTAGGTCCCTTCGTCCACGCAGATGTCGCTGCTCCCGGCAGCGTCGAAGAAGGGGCCTCAGCCGAACCCCCACCCGGTGGCGGTGAACGTGGAGGTCACCGACCCGCCGGGGGCGGATTCGTCGAGTACCTTGACGTTGAACGAGACCGTGTCGCCGTATCCTGCCTGGTAGATGACGTGCGGCTCGTAGCACCCGGAGCGCAGGAAGTCGACCTTCAGCATGATCCACTCGCCGGGGACGTCCAGCCCGCCTGCCGCGTATCCCTGACTCGCGCCGGAGCACCACTCGATGCGGATGTCGGCGCCGCCGAGGTTGTGCCACGCGTAGCTGACGAAGTCCTCGCCTTCCACGTACACCGGCGTGTCCGACACGCCGACGACGGCGCTCACGGCGATCGTCGCAAGCGCCGCGATGCCTGTCCACACACCGAGATACCTAACCGACCGTCTCATAGTGCAGCTCCTGATGCGCGTTCTCCCCACCAGTGCGGCCGCTCTGACCCCGTGCCCCGCCCGCGGCCGGCGAGCGGGCGCCATGTGATTCTGATGCGTGCGATGCCTCGCCGCTTCCGGGCGCGACGTGCTGGCAGGGACCCCTCGCGAGCGCGATCTCAGATCCCCTGCCGGTCCGAGGGAAACCCGCGCCGCCCGGAGTCTGCGACACGACCGAGCGGCCCGCGGCCCGCCCGTGCTCCGGGCGCCAGCAGCACCCTGTCGACGAAGCACACCGTGGCCGCGCCGAGCCCGACGTGGAGCGCCGCGAGCGCGAGGAGCGCCGCGGCCGCCCTCGCCGAGGCCGGGTGGTCTCCCCCGATGAGGGGCGCGATCGTGAAGCGGAATACCGCCGCCGGCCCCAGGCCGGCGAGATACCCCTGGACCACGAACGGATGGGCGAGCGCCCAGAGGAGCGCGAGCCCCCCCGCGGCCATCCGCCTCGGGCGCGAGCTCAGCGGCCCCGAGCTCAGCACGGCCTCGACGATGGCCGACTCAGCAAGGATGCCGATCGCCGCGAAAAGGGCCCCTCCGAAGCCCGAGGCGAGCCGGATCCCGGCGGTCGTGGCGCCGATGAGCAGCGACGACCACTCGCGGGGCACGCTCGCCCTGGCGGTCAGAAGCACCGCCACGCCGCACGCGGCCAGGGCCGCGCCTCCGAACGGGATCCGCCAGGCCTTGATCATGCCGCCGAGGGTGATCTCGACGACGCTCCAGAGGGCCGCCATGAGGCCGAGAAGCGCGATCTCGCGGTTCGAGAAGCGCCGGGGACGCATGGTGAATGTGGTATCACATGCGGGCGGATCGGTCAAGGCCCGCGGCTGCGCCTCGCACTCACCGACCCGCGTGGGCTATACTGCTGCGCGGATGTCAGACGGCAGTACGAGACGCGAGGGGGCGAGCATGTCGGAGCAAGTGAGGGACCGCGGCGCGGATCTCCGCGTCGTGTACACGGCCGGCGGCGAGATGGAGGCGCAGGCGATCAGGTCGATGCTCGAGGCCGCCGGCATCCCGGTCGAGCTTCGCATGGAACCCGCCACCAGGCTGTACGCCGTCACCGTCGACGGACTCGGAGCCGTCGGCATCGCCGTGCCGGCGGACCGCCTCGACGAGGCGCGGACGCTGATCGAAACGCCCGCCGCGCCGCTCGACGACGGCGGCGACTGAGACGAGGGGGCTGCGATGGGCACGGACGACGGCATGTGCTTCGCGTGCGGCACGAGGAACAGCCGCGGCCTGGGCCTCCGGTTCGACTTCGACGGCGGCGAGGCCGCGGCGGACGTCGTGTTCGACGAGGCGTTCCAGGGCTACGAGGGCATCGTGCACGGCGGGATCGTCTCGACCGTGCTCGACGAGGCCATGGTGACCGTGCTCAACGAGATGGGTGAGCTCGCCCTGACGGCCGAGCTCGTCGTCAGATTCGTAAGCCCCGCCCGGGTCGGCGAGCCACTGCGCGTGACGGGACGGCTTGTCGCGGGACGAGGGAAGCTGCGGAAGCTCGAAGCGCTGCTTGCAAGGCCCGACGGAACCGAGGTGGCCCGCGCGCGGAGCACCTACGTCAGGATCGGCCGGCTGCGGACCAAGCCGGCGCAGGGAGCACCCGACCCCGCCGGGCGGATGCCGTAGGCAAAGAAGAAGGCAGGGGCTCGCGCCCCCGCCTCCATGAGACCCGTGCCGAGAACCGGCTAGCCCCGCACACGCCTGCGCAGGACCGCGCCGGCGCCCAGGAGACCCGTTCCGAGCAGCAGCAGCGTCGAGGGCTCTGGGACCGGCGGCGTCACGCCGTCGCTCACGCGGACGTCGTCGATGTACCACCCTTCGTAGTCGTTGAACTCCCCGTCAACGCTGTGGAACAGGAAGCCGATCCTCACGGCTGGGAGCCCTGCCAGAGTGGAGAGATCTGCCATGAGGTGGTTCCACTGCCCCTGCGGGAAGGTCTGGATGTCGGGCGGAACGATGCCCCATGCGAAGCCCGGCACCTTGACCATGAAGAACGCCACGTCGTACTCCAGCGGCGCGTTCTCCGTCTCCAGCCAGGACCAGAAGTCCACGTACACGTTGCTCGCCGTCGACAGGTTGATCCACGGCGACGCCAGCATGCCCCAGCTTGTGCCCACATCGTAGTTGTAGTTCGGCGAGCCCGTGTTGTATGCGGCGCTGCGGCTGCCGGTGTGCGAGCGGTGGGTTTCCTTGTGCCAGAGCGAGTGCCACTGCCCGTTCACCTGGCCGATCCTCTGCCACCCCGGAGCCGAGCCCTCGAATCCCTCGTAGAGGAAGATGGTCGCCTGTGCCGTGGTCGCGAAGAGAAGCGCGAGCGCAGCTGCCCAGAGCGCGATGTGCCTCATGATGCCGTCCCTCCGCGGCTGCCGCCGCATGCTCCTCCGACCAGTCTCATCCCGGGGAATGCCACGGTCACTGTACGAAGGAGCTGCCACACTGTCAAGCACGTTCTCGCACAAGTCAGGGGCCGTTGACGGGGAGCGGGTGTCACTCGGTGGCGCTGCGCCGGCCGGCGGACGAGCGGACGGCGCCGCACATTGACACCCCGTCGCGATGTGGATAGCATGGCGCGGCGTACGGAGGACCTCGCGACTCACCTGGACAAGGAGGCGCCCCGTGAGAAGGCTCGTCGTGTGCGCGGCCTTGGCCGCTGCGGCGCTGTTCTTGACATCGTGCTCGAACAAGGGCACCGGGAAGACGGTCATCACGTTCGCGGCCGGCAACGACCCTTCGGGCGCAACGGAAGCCCTCATCGCGGAATACAACGGGGCCCATCCCGATGTCGAGGTGCGCTTCCAGGCGATGCCGGCGAGCACCGACCAGCAGCACGATGCCTACGTCACCTACCTTTCGGCCGGCGAGAAGGGGATCGACCTCTACAGCCTCGACGTCATCTGGACCTCCGAGTTCGCCAGGGCCGGGTGGATAAGACCGCTGCCGCAAGGGTTCATCGATCCGGCGGACTTCCTCGACGGGCCGATCGGCTCGGTCATGTACCGCGGCGAGCTGTACGCCGTGCCGTGGTTCACCGACGCCGGCGTGCTCTACTACCGCAAGGACCTCCTCGCGAACGCCGGGCTGGCGGTTCCCGAGACCTGGGACGATCTCAGGGCTGCCGGCCGCCGGCTCGCCGGGCGCAGGGGGATGGACGGGTTCGTCTGGCAGGGCGCCCGCTACGAGGGGCTGGTCTGCAACTTCCTCGAGGTTCTGTGGGGCACCGGCGGCTCGCTCGACCCGGAGCGGCTCGCCTCCGCGCCATCGGAGGTGCGGGATGAGATCGAGCGCGCCATCCGACTCATGGTGAGCCTCACAATCGAAGGGGTGTCGCCGGCGAGCGTCCTCACCTACAAGGAGGAGGACTCGCGGCGCGTGTTCACCGAGGGGCAGGCGGTCTTCCTGCGGAACTGGCCGTACGCCTGGAGCATGGCGGAGGGCCCCGAGTCGAAGGTCAAGGGCCTTGTCGGCATCGCGCCTCTCCCCCACGCTCCGGGGCTCGTGAGCTACTCGACGATCGGAGGCTGGAACGTCGCTCTCTCGGCCCACAGCCGCCATCCCGAGCAGGCGCTCGAGTTCCTGAAGTTCATCACCGGCGAGCGGGCGCTCGCTCTTCGCGCGGTCAAGGGAGCGTATCTGCCCACGCGCAAGTCCACGTACCAGGATCCCGACGTGCTCGAGGCCAATCCTCACTTCGTGAGCTTCTTCGAGGTCTTCAGGAACGCGCGGAACCGTCCGCAGTCCCCCGAGTACCCGCGCGCGTCCGACGTGATCCAGGAGAACGTCCACAAGGCTCTCTCGGGCGAGATCCCGCCGGCCGACGCGGCGGCCGCGATCGTGAGCCGGCTGTCGGCCGTCCTCGCCGACTGAGACAACCTCACGGAGCGGTGCGCCCATGAGCGGCAGAGGCGACACTCGACTCGCTGCGTGGCTTCTCGCGCCGTCGCTGGCGTTCGTGGTCGTGGTCGGCGCCTTCCCGGTGCTCAGCCAGTTCGTCCTCTCCCTCTGGCGCTACAACCTCAAGTTCGCCGAAGAGAGAGCGTTCGTGGGCCTGGGCAACTACGCGGCCCTGGTCCGCGACGCCGTCTTCTGGCGTGACCTCTGGCAGACGACCTGGTTCACCGGCGTGTCGGTGTCGCTCGAGCTCGCGCTGGGCCTCGCGGCCGCGCTCCTTCTTCACGGCATGCGGCGCGGCAGGACGGCCGTGACGGCGTCGACCATCCTCCCGTGGGCGCTGCCGACGGTCGTCGCGGCGACGATGTGGTCGCTGCTTCTGAACGACCGCATCGGCCTCGTGAACTCGGTGCTCGGGCGTCTCGGGCTCATGGGGGAACCCATCGTCTGGCTCGGCCCGGGGCTCGCGATGGTGTCGGTCATCGTGGCGGACGTCTGGAAGACCACGCCGTTCGTGGCGATCATCCTCCTGGCGGGCCTCAAGTCGATACCTCGCGAGTACTACGAGGCGGCGAACCTGGACGGCGCCGGGAGGTGGCGGAGCTTCACCGGCATCACGCTCCCGCTCCTCAAGCCGTTCATCGCGATCGCCGTGCTCTTCAGGGCCATGGACGCGTTCAGGATCTTCGACCTCATCTGGGTGCTGACCGGAGGGGCGTCCGGGACCGAGACGGTCTCCGTCGCCATCTACAGGACGCTGTTCCGTTACTCGGAGCTCGGCTACGGCTCGGCGATGACGGTCTCCCTCTTCTTCATCGTCTTCGCGCTGAGCCTTCTGCTCATACGGTCCATGAAGGTCGCCTCGGAGCCAAGGTGATCGACGGAGGTCCGGCGTGACGGCGCGCACGCGACGGGGGGCTTGGATGTGGGCGGCGAGGGTCGGCCTCGCGGTGGCCGCGCTCGTCCCGTTCTACTGGATCGCGACGGTCAGCCTCTCAACGCCGCAGGCGCTCTACAAGACGCCGCTCGACTACTACCCGAACCCGCCGGCGCTCTCCAACTTCACGGCGGTCTTCGCCGTGAGCCAGTTCCCGAGGAACGTCCTGAACAGCCTCGTCGTCGCGTCGCTCACGACGCTTCTTACGCTCGCGATCGGGTCGCCGGCGGCGTACGCGCTCGCGCGGCTCACGGTGAGAAGGAAGAGCGCCATCATGGCCCTCTTCCTCGGCATCGCCATCTTCCCGGCGATCGGGATGATCGGGCCTCTCTACGTGGGCATGGCCAGGCTCCACCTCATCAACAGGTACCCGGCGCTGGTCCTGCCGTACACGCTCCTGTCGCTGCCGCTGGCGGTCTGGATCCTGACGCACTTCTTCAGCACGCTGCCGAGGAGCCTCGAGGACGCCGCGCTGGTGGACGGGTGCACCATGACGCGCGCGTTCTTCAGGATCATCCTGCCGCTCTCCGCCCCGGGGCTTCTCACGGCGGCGATCCTCATCTTCATCTTCGCGTGGAACGAGTTCCTCTTCGCGCTCATCATGACCTCGACTCCCCAGTCGAGGACCGTGCCTGTCGCCCTTGCGCTCTTCGCGGGCCTGCACGAACTGCCGTGGGCGACCATCGCCGCCGCGACGGTCGTGAGCGTGCTCCCCGTCCTCGCGCTCGTCGCCCTGTTCCAGCAGAGGATCGTCGAGGGCCTCACGAGCGGCGTGGAGCGGTGAGCGAGCCGCGCGAGCCGGCCTGTCATGTCCGCCTCCGTCCGCGCTTCGCCGTTCCTGGGACAGCCGCGCTGCACTTGGCCCGGTTCTGGCATCCGGGCAGGTGGACGCGCGGCGCGTGGCTTCTTCCACCGCTCTTTCTTGATTGCCACAATCTGTGACTGATTGATGGCAACGTTCGTTCAGCTTGACAAGCGGCTGTCTCGCGCCTAGTCTGTCCGGACAGCTCGCACCGGGGCACGCGGATGCGCCGGACGCTTTCAAGGAGGAAGATGCCGGGGTCTCCGACCCGTCACGCACATCGCGCTGTCGCCAGCCTGATTCTGGCGATGTTGTGCTGCGTGTGGGCTGCGCACGCCTCGGCTACCGAGAGCTCGACCGGCCCCTCTGAGAGCTCGCACGTCCTCATCGGAATGCTGCCGAGGACCGGCTTCGAGGTGACCTGCGACGACTCCCTCCTCTCCGACGAGCCCGTCGTGTCGGATGAACTGGGCATCGTGTGGTTCACGATCGACCACGAGCTGCACGGTGAGCCGAGCGTCGTCAGTATCAGGGTGCCGGCACCCCCGCAGATCACGGGGTGCCACGCGTCCGTCGTCGACGACACGTTCGCCGTGATCGCGTGGCAGACCGACCGACCGGCCGTCTCCCTCGTGGAGTACGGCACCACGCCCCTGTACGGCCAGGCCACCCCGCTCTCGCAGCGCTACACGCGGACGCACGCGATCACGGTGCAGGACCTCTCTCCCGAGACGACCTACCACTACCGCGCGGTCTCGACGGACGCCTTCGGCCACTCCACGACGGCCGATGGCCGCACGCTCACGACGCTCGCGGCGAGGCCCCGCATCGCGGGCCTCGCCGTCGAGACGGTGTCTCCCACGGGCCTCCTCGTGACGTGGAGGACCACGCGCCCGTGCGACGCGCGGATCGAGTACGGCACCGACGAGCAGTACGGGGAATGGTCCGCGCACGACCCGACCTTGGCGCTCGAGCATGCAGTGGTGCTCGATGGGCTCGAGCCCTACACGCTGTACCACTTCAGGGCATGGAGCACCGACGAGTTCGGAAGGGCGGTGAACTCAGGCGACCGCACGGCGATGACGCTGCCCCCCGAGCTTCTGCTTCTTCAGGTCGCCGTGGTGGACACGAACTCGACGACGGCGACGGTCGCGTGGAGCACGACGACCCCCGCGACGTCGCAGGTCGAGTACGGACCCACGGGGGATTACGGCGAAGCGACGGATGTGTCGACGGACCTCGTGACGGACCATGTGGTCGTGCTGGATGGCCTCACGCCCGACGCGACATACCACTTCCGGGTCCGCTCCACAGACGCGCACGGACAGCAGGTCATCTCGCCCGACGGCGTCTTCGTGACGCACGCCCCCGGACTCCCGGAGGCCCTCGTCATCTACATCCCGTCGGTCGGCGCCGTCGGCTGGAACAGCGCCCGGGTGAACTGGCTGACGAACCTGCCCTCGAGCTCGCGCGTGGAGTACGGCACGACGCCCGCGTACGGAGCGGCGGTCACCGACGGAGCCCTCCGCGTGACCCACAGCGTCGTGCTCCCCGATCTGGAGGAGGAGACGCTGTATCACTTCCGCATCCTCTCGACGACCGCGGGAGGGACGACGGCCACGACGAGCGACGCGGTCTTCACGACGCTCGCGCGGCCCCTGGAGATCGAGAACCTGACCGTCGCCGGCGTGGGTGACACGCAGTTCACCGTCAACTGGACGACGACGAGGCCGGCGAACGGACTCGTGGAGTACGGGACCGACGGCTCCTACGGCGCGAGCACGCCGCCCGCGCCCGAGATGTCGCTGACCCACAGCGTCGCGGTCACGGGGCTCGCGCCCGGCACGACGTATCACTTCCGCGCCCGAAGCGAGGACGAGACCGGCGCCGTGGCCCTGTCCGACGACTCGACGGTGGCCACCGCGCCGCTGCCGCTGGCCGTCTTCGACGTCTCGGTCTCCGACACGACCGACACGGCGGTGGTCGTCGAGTGGCGGACGAACAACCCGGCAACGTCGCAGGTGGAGTATGGAACGACCGCATCGTACGGCTCTGCGACGCCCGAGGACCTTGAGCTCAGCTACGACCACGCCGTCATCCTGGAGGGCCTGACACCGAACACCGAGTACCACTTCCGGGCCCTGAGCACGGACGCGTACTCACAGGAGGCGGAGTCCCCCGACGCCGTGTTCTCGACGCTGCCCGAGGGAGCCGGCGCGCTCGTCCTCTGGAGCATCGCGGCGGTCGACGTGGGACCTACGTACGCTCTGATATCGTGGCGAACGAACAGACCCGCGTCCTCGACGGTCGAGTACGGAGCGACAGCCCAGTACGGGACCACGGAGTTTCGGCCGGACCGCGTTCGGAACCACAGCGTCATGCTCACCGGGCTCGCCGAGGCGACGACGTATCACTTCCGCGTTCGTTCGGCGGCGGCCACCGGCCCCGAGGCGGTGTCGGACGACATGTCCTTCACGACAGCGCAGGTCGGCGACCTCATGCCCCCGGCGACGCCGCACGGCCTCGCGGTGCTGTCGAGGGTCGGCGGCATCACCCTCGGGTGGGAGGCGAACACGGAGCAGGACCTCTACCAGTACGTCGTGAGCCGGAGGGCCGAGGGCGCGGCGGAGTACGCGGAGATCGCAAGGCCGCCCGCGCACCAGACGAGCTGCATCGACGACGCCGCGATCCCGGGGCTTCTGTACGAGTACACCGTCGCCGCCGTGGACGGGTCCGGCAACAGGAGCGCTCCAAGCGCGCCTGTCCAGGCCATAGCCGTAGCGGGGCAGGCGGGCGGTCTCTGGGCCTACCCGAACCCCTCGCACGGCAGCGTCTCCATCCGCTTCTCGGTCGGCGCGCACGCGGCAGGCGGGAGCACGGAGTACGTCGTCGCCGTGCACGACGCCGCGGGGCGCATCGTGAGGGTCGTGGCCCGGGGCGAGACGCCCGCGGGGCACGAGACGGTCTCGTGGGACGGAATGGACTCCGATGGACGAAGAGTCCCGTCCGGCGTCTACTTCGTGAGCGCGCTGTTCCCTCAAGGGCAGTGCCGGTCGAAGGTCATCGTCGCGCGCTAGGGGACATCAGGTGACAGACGCAAGGAGGCGAACCATGCGAAGGCTCGTGTGCGTGCTTGTGCTGGCGGCGCTCGTGGCGGGGTCGTTCGGCTGCGCGTCCATGACGGCACGGGACAAGGGGCTCGTGATCGGCGGCGCGACGGGCGCCGTCATCGGCGGCATCATCGGCGACAAGGCCGGCAACACCGCCGTGGGCGCCATCCTCGGCGCGGTCGTGGGCGGCGCGGCCGGCGCTGTCATCGGCAACTACATGGACAAGCAGGCGGCCGAACTCCGGCAGGACCTTGAGGGAGCGAAGGTCGAGCGCGTCGGCGAGGGCATCAAGATCACCTTCGCCTCCGGCATCATGTTCGACGTCGCGAAGCACGACCTGCGGCCCGACGCGCAGGCGAACCTGGCGAAGCTCGCGGCGATCCTCATCAAGTACGAGGACACCAACATCCTCATCGAGGGCCACACGGACTCCGACGGCGCGGAGGACTACAACCTCCAGCTGTCCGAGCGCAGGGCCCGCTCCGTGCAGTCCTACCTCGCGCAGAACGGCGTCATGAGCGGTCGGATGACCATCATGGGCTACGGCGAGTCCCAGCCGATCGCCGACAACTCGACCGCGGCCGGTAAGCAGGCCAACCGCCGCGTCGAGGTCGCCATCATGGCCAACGAGAAGCTCAAGAAGGCGGCGGAGCAGCAGGCGCGTTAGACCGCCCGCATCGCCGGGAGTGAACGAACGACGGCCGTCCCCTTCGGGACGGCCGTCGCGTTCTCAACGGAGGACCTTCCGAGGCTACTCCGCGAGTCTGGTCACGTTCTCAGCGGCCGGCCCCTTGTCGGCCTGGACGATGTCGAACTCGACCTTGTCGCCTTCCGTGAGGCTGCGGAAACCCTCGGACTTGATCGCCGAGTAATGGACGAAGCAGTCCTTCTGACCGTCGTCCGGCGTGATGAAGCCGAAGCCCTTGGTGTCGTTGAACCACTTCACTCGACCCGTCGTACGCATCGCACAACTCCCTGCTGGTGTTCAGCCGCCGGGCGCGACCTTCGCCCCTGCGGCACCTTCCCAAGGGCGGACTCCTCATCCGCCTCGGCGCGCCGCACCGCTCGCGCGGCTCGGCTTGCCAGCCTGCCAGGCAGCACCCTCAAGCAACGGAGGGACCCGCGCTTGCCAGGTCCCTCCGAGAGCTGCCGACACCGCCCTGCATCGACATGGCTACGCCTACGACCGCGAATCTAGCCAGGGCGGCCACTTCTGTCAAGCCGTTTCTGACCGGCCGCTCGGTCTCGTTGTCTCACGCGCTCTCGACGATGACGGCCGTCCCGTAGGCCAGAAGCTCCGCCGCGCCCTGCATCATGCTCGTCGTCGTGAACCGCACGCCCACGACGGCGTTGCCTCCTGCCGCCTCAGCGTCGGCGACGAGCCGATCGAGCGCCTGCTCCCGGGCCTCGGCCATCATCTTCGTGTACTCCCCGATCTCGCCGCCGACCAGACCCCGCAGAACGGCCATCAGGTCGCGCCCCACGTGCCGCGATCGTATCGTGTTGCCCTTGACGAGACCCAGGGTCCTCACGACTCGCCTTCCGGGGATCTCATCCGTCGTCGTCAGGATCACCTCTCGACCCTCCCGTACCGCTCCGTCCTGCTGACGTGACAGCGCTCACGGATGGCGCTGACGAGAAGCGTGAGCACGCCGACGATGGGGAGCGCCACGAGGAGCTTCGTGAGCGCCTCCATCATCGGGTTCGTCAGGAATGCGAAGACCCCGTACCCGATCCACACGCCGGCTCCCACGATCAGGAGCCACCACCCCAGGCCTCGCTCGATGCGCGCGTAGACGCTCGGCCAGTAGTTCGCCATGGCATCCTCCGACGGCTTGGGAAGTCGCAGATCCTGAACGAGGTCCGTGATCTTCCCGAGCTCGCTGAACTCGCGCCTGCAGCTCTGGCACGCCGCCAGGTGGGAGTCGAGGTCCCTCTGATCGGACGGCGTGATCTCGCCATCCAGGCGTGCCATCATCAGGTCTCTGAAGCGCTCACAACTCATCTCTCCTCTCCCGTCCCCGCGCTCGCGCCGCTCTCCAACCACTGCGCACACTCATCGCCGAACCTCGCGACCATTCTCTTCCTGAGCGCGCGCCGGGCCGCGTAGAGGCGCGACATGACCGTACCGATGGGGCAGCTGAGAACGTCCGCGATCTCGCGGTACGACAGCCCCTCGAAGTGCCTGAGGAGGAGGATCTCGCGGTGCGCGGGGTCGAGCTTCCCGAGCTCCTCCCGTACGTACGCCCTTGCGTCCGAGCGCTCCGCGAGGCGCCCGGGCCCGTCGGCCTGGTCCGCCGCATCGAAGCCGAACTCCTGAGCGGCATCGAGGGAGACCTCTCCGTGCGTGCGCAGCCTGCGCAGGTGATTGAAGCAGGCGTTCCGGAGGATGGCGTAGAACCAGGGGTAGAACGGCGCCCCCTCTCGGAATCTCCTCATGGCCCTGAAGGCCCTGACGAAAGCCTCCTGCGAGAGGTCGAGCGCGTCCTCCGGATTGCCGACGAAGCCCAGCGCCGCCATGTACGCCCTCTCCTTGTAGAGCTCGACGAGGGCTTCGAAGGCCCGCATGTCGCCCCGCCGCGCCAGCTCGGAGAGGTCTGCGTCACTCACCATCGGGTCGCTCCGAGAACCAGGTCGTGCGTGTACTACCCGGCGGCGGCGGCCGTATTCCGTGGCATCTCGCGCCGCGCGCCTGAAGGTCCCGCCGCCTTGAGGTCAGAAGCACATCTCGACGACAACGCCCGCGGATTGTGCGGCATTCGCTGCCGTGAGCGCAAGCGCCGAAGCATAGGCGGCCCGATCCGCGCGGTACATCTCATACGCGGCCGCCCGGTCGGGGTAGTGCCGCGCGATGATCGGCCAGAGCCGGTGTCTGACCTGTGGGTATGGGTTCAGCGTGTCAACGAGCACCCGGTCGGCGCCCGCGTCGCGCAGCGCGACCATGAGGGCGCGGAGCGTCTCCTCCGAGTCGGAGAACGTCGGCAGCACCGGCGCGATGAAGCCCCAGACGGCGACGCCCGCGCGTGCCAGCTCGCGCATCGCCTCGAGTCGGCTCCGAGGCGGAGGTGCGCCCGGCTCGACAAGCCGCGCCAGGTCGTCGTCGAGCGTCGTCATCGAGAACCCCACGCGGACCTGACCGAGCTCCGCGAGGACGTCAACATCGCGCACGACGAGGTCGGACTTCGTGAGAATGCCCACACCAAAGCCCCGCGCGCCGATGAGGGCGCGGAGGCACTCCCTGGTCACTCGGTGCCCGGCCTCCGCCGGCTGGTATGCGTCGCAGACGGTCCCGAACAGGATGCGCCCGGGCTTCCGCCGCGCGAGCTCCCGTGCGAGGACGAAGGCGGCGTTCTCCTTCACACCGACGAAGCTACCCCAAGGACCTGGAGCGTCCCGGAACTTCAGCATGAAGGTGGCGTAGCAGTAGGCGCACCCGTGCGTACAGCCGAAGTAGGGGTTCACGGCGTAGTCGACCGACGGAATCCCCGACCTGGTGAGGAGACTCCTGCAGCGCAGCCTGAATGCATGCGGTTCCTGCGGCATGACGAGACGCTAGCACGAGGCGCGGGCGGCGTCGAGACCCGCAACCCGCGCAGCGCGGCGCGGGTCCATTTGTGTTGCGAACGCGGGCCGCCCGACATAGACTGGTTCTGGACTCGCCGCCCCGCCAGGAGAAGACCATGAGATCCCTGCTGTACGTCCCCCCCGCGCTCTGCCTCATGGCTCTGACCGCTCTCCCCTCCCCAGCGCCCTCCGCGACGCTTGTCGTCGACTGGTCCGGAGGCGGCGACCACACGACGATCCAGGAGGCCATCGATGCCGCGGCGCCCGGCGACACCGTCGAGGTCGTCTCGGGGACCTACACGGGACCGCTCAACCGCGATCTCGACACGGGCGGGAAGGCCATCACGGTGAGATCGAGGAGCGGCCGGGCCAGCACCATCATCGACTGCCAGCATCAGGGGCGCGGGTTCAACATCCACCTTGGCGAGGACTGGGACACGGTCCTTAGGGGCTTCACCGTCCGCCGCGGGGCCGCCGCCGAGGGGCCCGGCGCGCGCATCTACAACGCCAGTCCGATCATCGAGGACTGCGTCTTCGAGGACAACGTGGGCACGGAGGGTGGCGCCATCCACGTGAGAGCCGATTCCTCGCCGCAGATCACGCTCTGCCGCTTCGAGGACAACTGGGCCTACGACTATGGCGGTGCGATCTACAGCTACCTCGCAACGCCGTACGTCTCCCAGTGCGCGTTCGTCAACAACCTCGCCGGCATCAACGGGGGCGCCATCTCGCTCAAGACGGGATCCTCCGCGAGGATCTACGAGTGCGCCTTCACCGGGAACTCCGCGCAGGACGGCGGGGGGATCTACATCAGCACCCTGGACGCGCAGCCGCCCCCGGAGCGCGACATCCCGGACGCATCCATCGTGAACTACTGCCGCTTCGTCGGCAACACGGCGACAAGGGGCGGCGGCCTGTTCGTCAACGCCTACTCGTGGTCGTCCTGCGCGTACTCGACCTTCGCGCACAACACCGCGTCCCAGGGAGGTGCCGTCTACGTCCTGACGGCGCCATCCCCGACGCTGTCCATCGACAACTGCACCATGGCTCGCAACACGGCCCAGTACGGCGCGGGCGTCTTTGTCGCCGGAGGCGACGACCAGTTCCAGCCTGTCCTCAAGACATCCATCATCGCGTTCAACGTCCTTGGAGAGGCCGTGCACAGGCAGTGGGGCGCCCCGGCGACCGTGGACCTGACCTTCAGCTACGGGAACGAGGGAGGCGACGCGCTCCCCGGAACGCGCAACCGCTTCGTCGACCCGCGGTTCTGCAACCTCTACGACGACGACTTCCGGCTCTGCTCGAACTCCCCGTGCCTCAAGATCAACAACGTGGGCAATCCCCCGTGGAGTTACTACAACATCGGCGCGACGACTCAGCAGTGCGGCGACTGCACGTCTCCGGTCCAGGGCGAGTCCTGGGGGAGCATCAAGGCGATGTTCCGGTAGGCGGTAGCTCGGCAGTGTGGTGCCGGAGCACCCGGTCCACGCACAAGAGAGGCCCGCGTCGGCGACGACGCGGGCCTTCTCCATCGCGGGGTCACGCTCCGGCGGGCTAGTTGGCGTACACGGCGGAGCGGAGCCTCTCGACCGTGCGGGGGTCGATGACAACACGCAGCGGTTCGTCCGCGTACCTGGGCGCCTCGGCCTCGAGGCGCTCGATCTCGCCGCGTAACTCCGCCCGGAGGTCCGGACGGTTCCACGCCAGGTCCCTCGACTCACCCGGATCGGCCGCTATGTTGAAGAGCTCCTCCCTGTCCGGAAGCGTCAGGACGTACTTCAGGTGCCCCCGCATGGCCGCCTTGATCTCCCTGCCGCCGTACCACGGCGGGCTCCGGAGCTCGGCGAACACGACGCGGTCGAGCGATGGCGAGGCGTCTCCCCTGATCACGGGCATGAGACTCAGGCCCATGTCTGCGGGGTCGGGCGCGAGGCCGGCGATCTCCCTGACCGTGGGGAGGACGTCGACGATGGAGATCGGTTCCTCAACCCGCCTCGGCTTGAGGTCGCCTGCGGCGGACGCGAAGATCAGCGGGACGCTCAGCACCTCGCCGTGAAGCGTGCGGCCGTGATACCAGTCGCCGTGGTCGCGGAACTCCTCGCCGTGCACCGACATCACGATGAGCCACGTGTCGCGGTCCCAGCCGAGCAGCTCGTAGAGCGCGCGCACGTGGTCGTCCACGTAGCTGATCTCGGAATCGTACGCCGCCATCGCGTCCTCGCGCTCGCGCCGTCGCGGCGTGTACCACGGGGCGCGCGTGACGTACGGGCGTCGCGGGTCCGAGTAGTGGATGTAGAGGAAGTACGGCGCCGCCCCGCGGATCTCCCCCGCCCATCCCCGGACGATGGCGTTCACGACCGACGCGCCGATCTCCGTGCGATGCTCAAACCTGTCGAAGCCCCGGTCGAACCCGAGATCGGGACTCACGTCGACGTCGTCGGACACACCCCACGTGCTGTAGCCGGCCCCCCTGAGCGCCTCGGCCATCGTGCCCACGCCGGCGGGCAGGCGGTTCAGCGTCACACGCGGGTCGATGTCCTGAAGCGTCCGAGTGGCCAGGACGCCCGAGTGCACACCGTGCTGCGCCGGGTAGAGGGAGGTCACGAGCGATGCCGCGGCCGGCGCGGCCCACGAGGACGTCGAGTGCACGCGCCTGAAGGCCACGCCGCGCGGGATGACCGTCGAGAGGAACGGCGTCGTGTCCACATCATAGCCGTAGTAGGCCAGATGATCGGCCCGCAGGCTGTCGATCACGATGAGCACGACGTTCGGCTGCCGCGCGGGCTTGCGAGGACCGCACGATGCACCCGTGAGCGCCACCAACGATGCGAGCACCGCGAGCTTGAGCGACCTCCAGATCATCATCGCCCTCCGAGCGAACGCGTGTCGTCCTGCCCCGAGTATCAGCGGCGCCTGTGGGGCAGTCAAGAGGCTACCACGCATCGCGGGCTCAGAGGGCGAGCAGCTCGCTGCACTTGCGGAAGTGGTAGCCCGAAATGGCGAGAACCACGGCGGTGGGCAGAGCTCTCGGCCTTCTGAAGAGCGTCCAGAGCAGGAAGCCGGCGTACTGCGAGCGTTCCTTCTCCACGATGCCCAGGTAGAGGAGCGAGCGGAAGAAGGCGCTCACGTGCCACCGCATGAGCCGTGGTTTGGATGGGGACGGTCTGTAGACGCGCATGAACGCGCGCAGCCGCTTGTAGTAGTTGCGCGGCGCGTAGATCTCCCGAAGGACCCTGCGATAGCCGCTCTGAAGCGAGTCCAGACCCATGGCGGGCACGATGTTCGTCGAGCCGTCAACGTTGTCGCCGGACACCTGGCTTCTGATGCGCCCTTCCCCCGCAAGCCGGCTGTAGAGGTCCGTCCCGACCGGCGCCTGGAGCATCCCGACCATCGCGGTCGCGATCCCGCTCCTCTGGATGAAGTCGGTGAGGTTCTGGAAGACCGACGGCGTGTCGCTGTCGAACCCGACGATGAAGCCGCCCTGCACCTGCAGCCCCGCGCGCTGGATGCGCCGCACGTCGTCGAGAAGATCGCGGTGCCGGTTGTGGGTCTTGCCGCACTCCGCGAGGCCCGCGTCGTTGAGCGTCTCGATCCCCACGAAGACGGTGTCGAAGCCAGCGCGGACCATCAGGCCGAGAAGCTCCGGGTCGTCGGCGATCTCGATGGTCACCTGGGTGCTGAACGACATCCCCCACTTGCCCCTGCGCCACGCGATCAGCGCGGGCAGCAGTTCGTCACGGAGCCGCCTTCGGTTGCCGATCAGGTTGTCGTCAACGAAGGTGACCGTGCCTCGCCACCCGAGATCGTAGAGCCCGTCCAGCTCCGCGATGATCCCGTCGGCCGTCTTCGTCCTCCAGCGGCGCCCGAAGAGCTCGGTCACGCTACAGAAGTCGCAGTCGTTCGGGCAGCCGCGCGAGAACTGGATGCTCCGGGAAGCGTAGTGCCCGACGGTCACGAGGTCCCATCTGGGCACCGGCGTCCTGCGCAGGTCCGCGCGTTCGTCGGAGCGGTACATCCGCTTCGCCTCACCTCGGGCGAAGTCCGCGAGAAAGGCAGGAAGCGTCACCTCCGCCTCGTTCAGAACGAGGTGGTCGACGCCGTCGAAGCTCTCTGGTTCGGTCGTGAAGAGCGGCCCCCCGGCGATGACGGTGAGCCCGGCGGCCTTGCAGCGAGCGACGACGCGATGCGCCGACTCCCGCTGGATCGTCATGCCGCTCAGGAGCGCGCACTCCGCCCACGAGAGATCGTCGTCGGTGAGTTCCGAGACGTTCAGATCGACCAGACGGAGTTGCCAGTCTGACGGGAGCATGGCGGCGACCGTGAGCAGGCCGAGCGGTGGTGAGGATGCCTTCTTGCGGATCAGCTTGAGGGCGTGCCGGAAGCTCCAGAAGGTCTCCGGGATCTCAGGATAGATGAGGAGGGCGTTCATGGGTCTTCTCCAGGAAGCGCGGGCTCGTCGCATCAGGAAGCTGCTGTCCTGAGAAAACCGGAGATGGGCTGGGCCTCTGCTGCGTCCCTTCGCCTCGGACGCTGTGCGCGCCGGCGGCGCCGGCGCGCACAGCCCCTTGGCGTGAGCTAGTCGTTCAGCTTGACAACGTTCTGGGCGGCCGGGCCCTTCTCGCCCTGAACGACGTCGAAGCGCACGTGGTCGCCCTCGCTCAGGCTCTTGAAGCCCTCGCCCTGGATCGCCGAGTGATGGACGAAGACGTCCTTCGACCCGTCGTCCGGAGTGATGAAACCGAAGCCCTTGCTGTCATTGAACCACTTGACTCTTCCGGTCGTACTCACTTGCTCACTACCTCTCTGTTTCGCCGGAACCGGTGAAGGCCACCCGCCCCGGCTGTGTTCGCGCCGGTGCCCCGAAGGGGACTCGCCGGCAATTGCCGGGGGCCATTCCGCCCCATGGGCCAAGCCACCACTGACCGCCGGCACGGCACCGCACACCCGGGGCGACCCCCGCTCGACCCCCTAACGCACAAGAGGGACCGGCTCGCACGCCAGGTCCCTCTTCAGGAGTTTTCGGGTGTGCTGCCCTGCTGACATGGCTTGTTCCTGTGCGACACGGTACACGGCCCGCGGCGTTCCTGTCAACCACAATCCCCCCGCGTCCTGTCTTGCGGCGGATGGGGCTGAGGAGTAGGCTTCCAGGGCACATCTCTCGTTGCAGTGTGCCTGCCGGTGAGGATTATTGAACGCGTGGTCGGCAATACCCCGTCGGCGTGGAGGTGAACTATGCGCTCAGTCTGCTCTGCAGTCGTGACGGCTCTGGCGCTGGTGAGCCAGCCGGCTCTGGCCGAGGCGCCGTATGCGGTGGACGGACTCATCGAGGACTGGGGGGACGCTGCTCCCGCGTGGACCGACGCGATCGGAAATGGGGAACGGATCGACATCGGCCGCGTGTGGGTCCGCAGCGACGCCGAGCGGGTCACGCTCCGGTTCGAGGTCGCCCAGCACATCAACCTTCAGAGCGCCAACGAAGTCACGCTCATCATCGACGGCGATGGCGACGCTTCAACCGGCCAGTCGGTTCAGGGCTTGGGCGCAGAAGTCTCGTGGACCTTAGGCCGGAAGAAGGGGACGATGTGGCGCGGCGACGGCGCGAAGAGCATCGGGCAGTCGGACATCGGCCTCCGCCAGGCGCCCACCGTGTCCTCGGGCCAGTTTGAGATCTCGCTCCTGCGCCGCGTGGCGGACGGGACGGCGCTGATCCCCGGGCCCGTCGCATCGCTCGTGCTCGTGGACGGCTCCGGAGAGAAGGGCGACCGGGCGCCCGACGAGGGGGCGATCAGGGTCGCGCTCTCCGACGCGGCCCCGCCTCCCCCGCTCCCCGTGTCGCTCGAGAGGCGGCGTCCGGATGACGTCCGCATTCTGACCTGGAACGTCCTCTTCGACGGGTTGTTCAAGCGCCCGGCGCCGTTCATCCGCGTTCTCAGGGCCGTCGACCCGGACATCATCTGCTTTCAGGAGATCTGGTCGCACACGGCGGCCGACGCGGCCGACCAGGTCTCGCTCGCCATCCCCGAGGCGACGTGGCACGGCGCGCACACCACCGAGGGCATCATCGTCAGCCGCTACCCGATCCTGGAGTCCCAGGCCGTTGACGAGGCCGGGAACTACTGGGCGCTCGTAGACCTCCCGGACGACCGATATGCCGCGGACATGTCGGTCGTGAGCGCTCACCCGCCGTGCTGCGACAAGGAGAAGGAGCGCCAGCGGGAGCTCGACGCCATCGCCGCGTGGGTTCGCGACCTCGCGACACCCGGAGGCAGGGAGATCCCGCAGGGCACGCCGATCGTGGTGGCGGGCGACATGAACCTCGTGGGGAGCGAGCGGCAGCTTCGGACGCTGCTGGCAGGTGAGATCGTGGACGAGGCGACCTTCGGTCCCTCGCGGCCACCCGACTGGGACGGCACGCCGCTTGCGGACGCGATGCCGCGCCTTGCCGGCGGGCGCGACACCTACACGTGGCGCGACGCGACGAGCCCGTTCGCTCCGGGCAGGCTGGACTACATCGTCTATTCGGACAGCGTCGCACGGCTCGGCAACGCGTTCGTGCTGGCCACCGAGTCGCTCGACGCGGAGACGCTCATGCGCTACGGGCTGCGCGCGGGGGACACACTGGAGGCGTCGGACCACCTGCCGGTGGTCGCCGACCTCGCTCTTGCCGGCGCGCGAGCTCGAGCAGGATCATCCGAATGACCATCGTGCGGTCGCGCTCCGGGATCTCCCCCACGGTGTCGGCGAGGGCCCTGAGCGTGGCCGCGTCGGGCTCGCCCGTCGGAGGAAGACCACGGGCCTCCTGGAACGCGATCAGAGCCTCGACGGCCTCCTGATCCCACTGCGCCGAGCCGTAGTTCGCCTCGTGGCCGAGGAACGCGAGCAGGGCCTTCACGACCGCCCGATCGCCGTCCGAGAGCGCGGGCGCACCCCTCGAGCCCGGGGCGGGCGCGGCGAGCGCGATCTGGGCAGGGTCGTCCACGACGATCTGCGGCTTCCAGCGGTGCGTCTCGATCGTCCCCGTCACGCAGACCGACTTGCCGTCGAAGAGCCGCTCGGGCGGCGTGCCGAAGCGCGACCGGCTGCCGTCCCAGATGACGATGGTGAAGATCTGGTTCGAAACGGCCGGTCGAGGTTGAGGAACGTCGGGCGTCCCGAGGCTGAGGGGAAGTGCGCGGCGCTCGCGACGTGGCCGCAGACCCTCGCCACCCGGCCGACGTAGCGAGCGGCCTCGGCAGCGTGGATCTGCGGGGTGTCAGTGGGCGCCGCACCTCGGCGCGGGGGAACGGAGGCGCAGCCGGCAAGCTCCACGTGCCGGTGGCCCTCGGTGGCCCGCCGCCTACCTCAGCACCGCCAGCTTGCTCGACAGCCTCTGCTGGCCCGCCTCGAGCCGGCAGAGGTACACCCCGGACGCCACATCGTGTCCTCGGTCGTCGCGTCCGTCCCACCAGGCCACATGGTGCCCCGCGGCCATGCGGTCGTCAAGCACCGTCCGCACCAGCCGCCCCGTGACCGAGTACACCCGAAGCGTGACGGCAGCCGTCGGCTCCGCCAGGCCGAACGCGATCTCCGCGCCGCCGCTGGTCGGGTTCGGTACGCCGGGCCGAAGGTATGCGACCCCGGGAGCGCCCGGCCCGGGAACGCCGGCGGAACACTCGTGCAGCACCCGCGCATGCGACTCGTCGGTCCAGGGCGTGTATTCCACCGGACCCGTGAACCACGCGGGATCCGGACACTCGCTGCCCCAGAAGTTGAGCACCGCAACGACCGCCACGCTGTCGCTGTTCGAGATCGTCCGTGTCCCGGGCTCGAGGAAGTCGTTCGCCGACCAGAGGCTCCCGCCGACGACGGGCCCCGGACTGCCGTAGTTCGCGATGTCCGACGATGAGTTCGCCACGAACGTGTTCGACACCACGGTCGGCCCCGAGCCCACGCATCGCAGCCCGCGCGTGTTGCCCGTGAAGAGGTTCCGTCGGAGGAGCGGCACGCCCCCGTCGTGGCAGTTGACGGCCGCCGTCGTCGCCCCGAGGAACTCGCAGTCCTCAACGACGAGGTCGCAGAGGTAGAGATCGAGCATCACGGCCACCGAGCCGGCGCCATCGAGGCGAAGCCCCTTGACCACGGCGTCCCGCCCGAGGCCGAACGCCGTCACCGCCGCCGGGACGCTCGTGACGCCCGCCCCGCGCATCCCGACGATCGAGACACCCGCCTTGAGCGCGAGCGACCCCGCGTACTCCCCGGGGCCGATCACGACCACGTCACCGGCCGCAGCGCTGGTCACGGCGGCGCCGATCGTCCGGTACGGCTGCAGGTACGACCCCATCTCCCACCCGGCGTACGAGCCGTCCACGTACCAGGCCCGCCCCGGAACGGAGACTCCCGCCACCGCCACGGAGGCCTCTCCGAGCGCGCCCCCGTGGTCCTCTGCGACGAGCCGATACCACCGCGCCTGGCCGGGCGGGCACGCCGCGTCCGTGTACGGCCCGGCTGCGACGAAGTCCAGCGTCTCCGCCGTCGCGAACGCCAGGGTGGAGTCGCGAACGACATGATAGCCCACGATGTCGGGGAGCAGCGTCGCCTCCCACCTGAGTTCGACGACCTGCCCGCCGCTGAGCGCGGCCACGCCGGTCGCCGCCGGCGGCGGCACGTCGGGCGTCGGGATGGCGGACTGCGGCGCTGTCGGGGGACTCGCGTTCCCGCCGGCGTCCACCGCGGACACCCTGAAGAAGTACTCCTTCCCCGGCTCGAGCGGCCAGTCCACGAGGTGCGTCGCCGTCGTCGTGCTGCTCACCGTGGCGGGACCGAACGCCGCGGTCGTGTCGCGCTCGACGCGGTAGTGCGACAGGTCGGCCGCGTTCACGGGGCTCCACTCGAGGAGCACGCACAGCTCGGCGCCTTCCACGGCGAACCCGCCGGGCGTCGAGGGCGGCGCGTCCATGAACTCGAATGTCATCACCGGACCCGACGCGCTGATGTCGGTGAACGACAGACCCGACTGGCTCCCGCTCCACCAGTTCGTGTTCGGATTCGTCAGCGGCGTGCACGCGACGTCCGCCGGCGCGGCGTACAGGTCGTACGCGTCGCCGGTGTTCACGTTGTTCTCGAGATGCCACTGGCCGTCGGCCTGCACGAGCGTCACGAGATAGTGGAGTGCGGGCGTCTGCTGCTGGTTGTTGTTGCTCCCCAGCGTGTCGATGTGCCAGATGGCGAGACCCGCGTCAGGGAGACCCGCGTCGCGACCGACCTTCTGGCGGTTCTCGATGAGGTAGTACTCGTTCGAGGCCGTGGGGTGGTTGAACTTGTAGACGACGTTGCCGTCGTCCGCCACCTGCACCCCCGCCTGGGGCTGCGTCAGGACCGTGACGTCTGCCCACCCCGCCCTGAGCTTCATGTAGGCGCACGGCTCGACCGGGTTCAGCGCGAACGCCCCGTACGCCATGAGGCAGTACACTCCGGCGCCCTTCGAGTCGTAATCATAGTCGTAGAGGTCGGGCC
>Ga0194110_10000373_pt1 | contig 56720 bp, 45 predicted proteins | sample TA2Kig1200mmetaG_FD_146192 | JGI IMG/M metagenome (GOLD analysis project Ga0194110, IMG submission 146192) | Freshwater microbial communities from Lake Tanganyika, Tanzania - TA2015032 Kigoma Deep Cast 1200m | ecosystem: Environmental > Aquatic > Freshwater > Lake | place: Tanzania: Lake...
CCCGAACCCGAAGTCGTGGACGTGAAGGCATTGTTGGCGCGCGGCGACGAGCAGAGTTTGCGCAAGGCCCTGGCGGCCGAGCCGACCAACGAGCGGGTCGTGATCGCGTTGGCGACTTTGCTGACCGGACGAAAAGATTGCGCGGCGGCGCTCGAGATTCTCAAGACGATTCCCGAGACCGCCGCGGTGCGCGACGCCGTGGCGGCTGCGCGCGCGGCTTTCGTGCCCAAAGATGATTTCGACAAGCAACTCACCGACCTGTTGGTGCGGGTCAAGACCGACGAACAGGCGAAAAAAGAGTTTCTGGAGTTGCTCGAAAAGATGGGGCCGAACGACCCCCGCACGGGCGACTATCGCAAAAAACTGACGACAAAACTCTTTTGAGCGTTGCCCCCGCGGGGGTTTAGCGCCCACATGGGGCGATGAAAAATTTCGCCGAGACCACAAAGAAATTGCGACGGCGCGCGAAACACGGTTTCTCGCGGTTCGTCGGGGTGACGGTCAGCATCGTGGCGATCGCGGTGGCGGGTTGGTGGTTGGTGCGAGTTCCACCGCCGCCACCCGAGACGAAATTGCCGTTTGCAACGACGACAAGCGTCGGTGCCGAAGTGATTTCTGGGTTCGACGGCGCCGACGTTGTCTTGGACGAACCTGAGTTCATCACGGTGCATATCGCAGGTGCGGTGAAATCACCGGGTGTTTATCGACTGGCGCGTGGCGCACGGGTCAACGACGGCGTGTTGGCCGCCGGCGGGGCGACGAGCGTCGCAAATCTAGATGTGATCAATCTGGCGACGGTGCTCAACGAGGGCGAACAAATCTACGTGCCCAAGCGGGGCGAAAAGCCGCATGCAATAACCAGTCGACCACAGTCTGATGTGGTGGTTGACGGTGGCGAGACGACGAACAATCAACCTTCGCTAATCAACATCAACACCGCGAACGCCGTTGAACTCGAGCAATTGCCGGGCGTGGGGCCGTCGACAGCCAAGGCGATCATCGAATACCGAGAAAAAAACGGCGGCTTCGTCGTGGTCGAAGATTTGTTGAAGGTTCGCGGCATCGGGCCGGCAAAACTTCGCGAAATGTTGCCGCGCGTGCGGGTTAGTTAGCGCGAATATTCAGAGAACGCCAATAAAAACCGCGGCGAGTGCGAGCGAAAAGAGCGAACCGAGAATGCAACCGATGGCAAGCGGCGAGAACTCGCGACGCCATTCGGGCCAACTGGCGATTACCGCACGCATCGCGCGCAGGCTGGCAAAGTGACCGATCGCCCACCACAACAACATGCTTGTCGCGAAGCTGAACGCATAACGCGAGAAACCGCCAGCGGCGGGAACGCCGAACAAAGGCATTGTCGGCAGGGCGAAAAATGTCAACAAGAAGCCGAGAGCCCCGGTGAGCGCACCCGGAAGAAACAAGAGAATCAAACCGATTGCGAGCACGATCATGGCGAGGGCGACCGCGGTGACGCCGCCGCGCCTGCGCAGCCGGTTTCGATGGGCGACAATGCCGTCGGGTACGACACGGAGTTGTCGCGATGTCGTTCGTGAACTGTCGGCCATGACTACATCGTATGATGCGCGTCGCGCCGACTGGATGACCGTGTTTTTTGTCAGTACCTATCTGGTAGCCACACGAGCGCCGCTACAAACATCGATCGCCATTCTGATTCTGTTTTCGATCGTGATGTTTGTTTTGGTGAAATTATCTCGACTGGCAAATGTCGTGGCTCTAGCGCTGGTTTTGTTGTTGATGTTCGGTCTCTTGAATTCACGCCACGCCCAAGCCGAATTGCACGATGTCGAGTTGGGGCCCTATTCGGGGTTGGCGACGATAGTCAGCGACCCGCGACAGGTTGGTGCGGCGACCCAGGTGGTGATCGCCATCGGACCGGATCGTCACATTGTTTTCGCCTACGGGCGGCCAAGTTGGCGCATAGCGGGGGCGAAAGTAGGAGAGCGGATCTTCGTCGATGGACATCGCGAATCGATCGAGCACGACCGACATGCCCGTTACTATTCGCGGCACATCAAGGGTCTGTTTCAAGTGACGCAAGTCGGCGAAACGAGACTGCCTGCTTCACCGCTGTTGCGCAGCGCCCAGCGAGTTCGCGATCTTGTGGCCAAATCGGCCGACTCTTTCGATTTCGCGGACAAAACACTTTTCACGGGCTTGGTGATCGGAGACGACACCCGGCAGCCGAAGGCGATGACCCAGGCGTTTCGCGATTCGGGTTTGGCGCACCTCGTGGCGGTCTCGGGACAAAACGTCGCCTTCGTGTTGGCCGCGGTCTCGCCGTTGCTTTCGCGACTTGATCGCAAATCGCGGGTCGTGGTGACGATGATGATCTTGTTTTGGTTCGTCGTGATCACCCGAGTCGAACCGAGCGTTGTTCGCGCGGCGATCATGGCGGGTTTGGCGTATTTGTCGGTGGCGATCGGGCGGCCGACGCGAACCTTGCGGTTGATCGCGTTGACGGTGCTTGTCGCGGTGATCGTCGATCCGTTGTTGGCATGGTCGATCGGGTTTTATATGTCGGTGGGGGCGACGCTCGGGTTGTGCGTCGGTGCCGCACCGTTGACGAAGGTCATCCCTGGACCAAGATGGTTGGCGCAACTCGTTGCGGCGACAGTCGCCGCGCAAATCGGTGTGATGCCCGCAGTATTGACCGTGTTCGGCCTGCCGTCGGCGACGGGAATCATCGCCAATGTCTTGGCCGTGCCCGTGGCCGGCATGGTGATGTTGGTCGGGCTTCCGATGGCGGTGCCGTCGGGTTTGATGGTCGGCGGCAGCCTCAATTTTTTGGCGACGATTTTGATGTGGCCCGTGCGGGTCGGGGTTCGTTGGGTTTGGTGGGTGGCGACGGTTTTCGCCGAATTGAGATTGACGGGCGCGATAAATGTCGCGCTGTGGGTCGCGCTTTTGTCGGCTCTCTTGGCGATGCGACACCGAAGTTCTAGTTTGGTGGCGTGACTATTCATCTCGTGACGGGCTCGGATCCGCGGTTGATCTCCGACAAGGTGAGCGAGATCACCCGCGAATTGATCGCCTCGATGGAGACCAAAGAGAGCCGCAGCACGATTCTTGAGACGCACGACGCCGGCGCGGCAAGTTCGCCCGAGCGCGAAGAGGCGATTCGAAAAGCGGTGGCATCGGCCGAGACGATGTCGCTTTTCGGCGAGGAGCGCGTCGTGGTGCTGCGCGAAATATCAGAGGCGACCGTGGCCGAGTTGGCGAGCCTCGTCGAATATCTGAAGCACCCGTCGGAGAGCACGCACCTGGTTTTGAGCGCCAGCGGCAAACTGCCGAAGTCGATTTCAGACGCGTTGAAGCGCAGCGGCGCGACGACTTTGGCGACTTCGCCGCCCGATCGACGGCAAGATCTGGTGACCTGGTTTCTCGAGCGGTTCGGCGAATCTGGTCTGACCCTCGAGATCAGCGCGCTGAACCAGATAATCGACTGGCTGGGCGAAGACCAGGCACGGTTGCCCGGGTTGATCGACATTCTTGTTTCGACATACGGCACCTCGCGCAAACTGACCAGCGAAGAAGTGACGGCGTTCTTGGGCGACGCGGGCAGCGTCAAGCCATGGGACTTGACCGATGCGATCGACGCGGGCGATTCACCGAAGGCGATCGACATGCTGCATCGCATGACCAGAAGCGGCGAGTATCACCCGCTGCAGGTGATGGCGCTGTTGAACACCCACTACACGAAGTTGATGCGCCTCGACGGCCCCGAAATTCAGTCGCCGCAACAGGCGATGACGCTCATCGGCAGCAAGAGCGATTTTCAGGCCAAGAAATACCTGAACCAATATCGACGACTGGGCTCGACCGGCGTGGGTCAGGCGGTGCAGATGTTGGCGCGAGCCGACCTTGATTTGCGAGGCGGCAAAGATTTGGGCGAAGAACTGACGATGGAGATCTTGGTGGCCAGACTTTGCCGAATGGGTACGACGACCAGGTCGTCGCGCGCTACTTCGCCGAAGCGGCGTTGAGTTTGCGCATCAGGCGGCTCTTGCGACGAGCGGCCTGACGGGGGTGAATCGTTCGATTTGCGGCGGCTTTGTCGAGGCGCTTGACCGCCAGACGAAGGGCTTCTTTGTTCTCGGGTGTGCCAGCCGTCTCAACGGCGTTCTTGATGCGGGTGCTGATCTCGCTGCGAACTGCCTTGTTTCGCTTTGTTGCTTTCGCGTTGGTGATGATGCGCTTTTTTTGCGATTTGATATTTGCCACACCGCAAGGCTAACAGCGGGTGAGGCCTTGCCAAACATGAGCCGAGTAGAATTTGCAGAAATCTCGCGCGCGGTTCGGGCATGACCTAGCGAGTCGAGATCTCGGAGAAACGGCGCAATGGATTTATCTCGAATACGAAATTTTTCGATCATTGCGCATATCGACCATGGCAAGTCGACTCTGTCCGACCGAATTCTTGAGATGACCAAGGCGGTCGACGCCCGCGAGATGCGCGCGCAATACCTGGACAGCATGGATCTCGAGCGCGAGCGGGGCATAACGATCAAGGCGCAAAACGTGCGGGTCGACTGGAAAGACAGCACCCTGCACCTGATCGATACGCCGGGACATGTCGACTTTGGTTATGAAGTGAGCAGGTCTTTGGCGGCTTGCGAGGGGGTCGTGTTGGTCGTAGATGCGGCGCAGGGCATCGAAGCCCAGACTTTGGCCAACTGTTATCTCGCGCTTGAAAACAATTTGGAGATCGTCGCGGCGCTGAACAAAATCGACCTGCCGGCGGCAGACCCCGATCGTTACGCGATGGAAATCGAAAAAGTTCTGGGCATTCGAGCCGAAGATATTCTGCGAATCTCGGCCAAGACGGGTGAGGGGGTGGCCGAGTTGTTGGACGCGATCGTGCAAAGAATCCCGCCGCCGAAAGGCGACGCCGACGCGCCGCTACAGGCCCTCATATTCGACAGCCAATACGACCAATATCGCGGCGTTGTTTCGTCGGTGCGCGTGATGAACGGTCGAATGCGCAGCAACGAAAAACTTTTGTTCATGCAGACCAACGCCGTGCACGAGGCGCTCGAGGTGGGCGTGCGCCGACCCGCGCCGACACCCGTCGACGAACTGGGCCCGGGCGAAGTGGGCTATCTGATCGCGGGCATCAAAGATGTCGGCGAGGCGCGCAGCGGCGAAACCGTGACGCACGAGTCGCGACCGGCCGATGCGCCGCTCGACGGCTATAGCGACCCGAAGCCGATGGTGTTCTGCGGCTTGTTTCCGATCGAGGCCGACGACTTCGAAACCTTGCGCGAGAGTCTGCAGAAACTCAAGCTGAATGACGCGTCGATCAGTTATCTGCCCGAGTCGTCCGGCGCGTTGGGTTTCGGCTTCAGGTGCGGATTCTTGGGGTTGTTGCACATGGAAATCGTCAAGGAGCGCCTCGAGCGCGAGTTCAATCTGGCGTTGATCGCCACGGCGCCGTCGGTGCAATATCAGGTGACGAAAACAGACGGCAGCGCGACGATCTGCGACAACCCGAGCGATCTGCCGCCGACGAACTACATCAAGTCGATCGAGGAGCCGTTTTTCAAGTTGAACATAATCACCCCGAAGGACTACACGGGCACGCTCATGGATCTATGCCAGACGCGACGCGGCGAACTCGACAAACTCGAATATCTTTCGCCCGAACGCGTCGAGATGCACTATCTGATGCCGCTGGCCGAAGTGGTGGTCGACTTCTTCGACCAGATGAAGAGCAGGTCTCAGGGTTATGCGAGTCTCGACTACGAGTTGCACGGGTATCGCGAGTCTGACCTCGTAAAAGTCGATCTGTTTCTCAACGGCATCGCCGCGGACGCGTTCAGCACGATCGTGCATCGCGAGAAGGCCTACGACTACGGCCGGCGGATGTGCGAAAAACTCAAAGAGTTGATTCCGCGGCAGATGTTCGACGTGCCGATTCAGGCGGCGATCGGCGGCAAGTTCATCGCCCGCGAAACCGTGAAGGCCAAGCGCAAAGACGTCTTGGCCAAGTGCTACGGCGGCGACATTTCGCGCAAGCGCAAGTTGCTCGAGAAACAAAAAGAAGGCAAGAAAAAGATGAAATCGATCGGTCGGGTCGAGATACCCGGCGACGTGTTCATCTCGGCGTTGAAACTAGACGGCTGACGACCTTGACCGAAGTCGTCGACCAGAAGCACGCGAGCGTTTTTCGCTCGCTGAAATATTTCAACGCCCGTTTGTTCTTTGTCGGCTTGTTGCTGTCGAACATCGGCACCTGGTTGCAGTTGACGGCCTCGTCGTTGCTGATTTATCGGCTGACAGGAAACGCGGCCGATCTCGGCTACAACGTGGCGTTTCAGTTCTTGCCGATGTTGCTGCTCGGCACATGGTGCGGGGCGTTGGCCGACCGTCACAACCGACGACGCATCGCGTTGATCTCGCAGGCGCTGTTGGCGGTGCAGGCATTGTTGTTGGGCGTGCTCGATCTCTCGGGCGTGATCAATGTGTCGATGGTCTATGCGTTGTCGTTGCTGCTGGGCATCATCGGCGCGTTCGATAATCCCGCGCGGCGGGGTCTGGTCACAGAACTGGTGCCACAGGAAGATTTGCCGAACGCGATGTCGTTGAACACGGCGGTGATGACCGGCTCGCGCATCTTTGGTGCGGCGATTGCCACCGCCTTGATCGGGCCGCTCGGAACGGGGTGGTTGTTCATCCTTAACGGTCTCTCATACGCCGCCATGATCTACGGTCTCACGGGTTTGCGCAAGGCCGAGATGTATCCGGCGACCGTGCGACCCGCGGGTGGCTCGCCGGTGCGCGAGGTTTTCTCGTATGTCGCCGGCAATCGCCGGTTGCTCACGATGTTCTTGGTCTATGTGGTCGTCAGCACCTTTTCGTTCAATTTCGGTGTCGCGTTGCCCAAACTCGCCGACCTGAATTGGGGCGACGACCGGGCGTTCGGATGGTCGATGTCGGTGATCGGTATCGGCAATTTGATCGGCGCGTTGTTGACGGCTCGCCAGCGGGTGGTTTCGCTGCGGTGGTTCGTCGGCAACATCGCCCTGCTCGGTGTGGCGAGCATCGGCATGGCGTTCGCGACGAACTATTGGATCGCATTCTTGTGGAGCGTGCCCCTAGGTATCGGCGGGGCGGCGATGATCGCAGCGGGAAATGCAATCAGCCAGCAAGAGTCGCCACCCGACATGCGCGGCCGGTTGCTGGCGCTGACGGCCGTCGCATTTTTGGGCAGCACGCCGATCGGCGGACCAATAACGGGTTTGATCGCCGACATGTTCTCGCCCGAGTGGTCGCTGGCGTACGGAGGAGTGATTGCCCTAGGTTGTGCGGTGGTCGCCGCGTTGGCGTGGCGATAGAGAATAAAACGAGCAAAAATCATGGCGGGCCAACATAATGACTAACTCGGTGATGTGGTTTCGTCGCGACCTGCGACTTGAAGACAACCCCGCGCTGGTGGCGGCGGCCCGCGTCGGTGATGTCACGCCGCTGTTCGTGCTAGATCCGATTTTTCTCGAGCGCTCTGGAGCGCCCCGACTGGCATTTTTGTATAGATCGTTGCGTGAGTTGAACCGCGAGATGAACGGCGCTCTCGTGGTGCGAACGGGCGACCCGATAAATGAGGTGGCGAAGGTCGCCAAGCAAGTCGGGGCGACGGAGGTCTTCGCGGCCAAAGACTTCGCCCCGTACGGTCAAAAACGCGACGCCGAAGTCGAAAAGAAACTGAAAAGTGTCGGTGCGAGTTTGAATCGCGTGGGTTCTCCGTATGCGGTCGAGCCGGGCACGGTGTCGAAGGCCGACGGTACGCCGTATTCGGTGTTCACTCCGTTTTCGAAAGTTTGGTTGGCGCACGGTTGGTCGGCGCCGGTCGACAAACCCAAGGTGAAATGGCACGGCGCACCCGCAGTCGCAAGCGACGAAATACCCATCGACCCGCCGTTGACCGCGGACATTGCCGCGGCCGGATCGCGCGCGGCATGGGATCGCTGGCAGCACTTCGCGCAAAGCAGCCTGGGCAAATATAAGACCGAGAGAAACAACCCCGACCGCGACGGCTGCAGCCAGATGTCGGTGTATCTGCGATTCGGCGTCGTGCACCCCCGGCAATTGTTGGCCGAACTCGAGCCGAACGCGAATCACGACCACTATCGCAGCGAACTTTGTTGGCGCGAGTTTTATGCGGACGTCTTGTTTCATCAGCCGCATACGACATGGAAAAACTTGCAACCGAAAATGGACACGCTCGAGGTCGACACCGACGCGAAAGCGAAGAAGAGATTCGAAATCTGGTGCAGCGGCAAGACGGGATACCCCATAGTTGATGCGGGCATGCGTCAGATGTTGGCCACCGGCTGGATGCACAACAGGGTGCGGATGATCACCGCAAGTTTCCTGGTGAAAGATCTGCACCTGCCTTGGCAATGGGGCGCGAAGTTTTTCATGAGACATCTGGTCGACGGAGATATCGCCTCGAACAATCACGGCTGGCAGTGGACGGCGGGCACCGGCACCGACGCGGCGCCGTACTTTCGGGTGTTCAACCCGGTGTTGCAGGGCGAAAAATTCGACCCCGACGGCAATTTTGTGCGCGAGTGGATACCCGAACTACGAGACGTGCCAAAAAAATTCGTGCATGCCCCGTGGCTGCAAGAAGGTGGTTTGTTTTCTGAGTATCCAGCGCCGATGGTCGATCACTCGGTCGAACGCGACGAGGCCTTGAGTCGATACAAGATCAGCGGGGAAATTAATCGCTCGGTAGGCTGAAGAGTTGTAAATGCTTGACGATCGTAAGACCGCAATCCTCAGGGCAGTAGTTGAGGAGTACATCGCCACCGCACAACCGGTGGGCTCGGCGCACATAGCAAAAATTCGTGATTTGGCGGTCTCTTCGGCGACGGTGCGCAACGAGATGGCGGTGCTCGAACGCGAGGGCTATCTGACGCACCCGCACACGTCGGCGGGTCGAATACCAACCGACAAGGGCTATCGATTTTTCGTCGACAATTTGGTGCCGACCGGGAAACTCGGCACGATCGAGCAGCAAAAAGTCGGAAGCTTTTTCGAAAATGCGCATTTTCGGCTGGAAGAGACCTTGCAGCGCACCTCGATGCTGTTGACCCAGTTGACCAACTACGCCTCGGTGGTGATCGGGCCGACGGTCGAGGTCGCGGTCGTGCGCTCGGTGCAGATCGTGCGGTTGTCGGCTCATCACATGACGGTGGTGGTCGTGCTGTCGAACGGCTCGGTCGAAAACGCGCAAATCGAGATTACAGAAGACGTCACCGACGAGTTGATCGCTCGTGCAAACGAGAGACTGCAGAAATTACTGGTCGCCAAGCCGTTGCGCGACTTGAAGCAGCGTCGTCGTGATAACAAGCGAGGTGTCGAGGTCGAAGCCGACCTTTGCGAGAAGGTTTTAGGTGCTCTCGATTATGAACGCGACGATGGAAACTTCTTCGTCGGTGGCGCCGCGCAGATGGCCGAGGCGTTCGACGCCGTCGAGATAGTTCGCAACGTGTTGCACACTCTCGAACAGCAATATGTCGTGGTCACGCTCGTGCGCGACATGTTGAACCGTGGTTTGTCGGTGGCGATCGGTGCCGAACACGGCGTCGAACCGTTGTCGGCCTGCTCGGTCGTGCTGTCGCCGGTGCGCGCAGATGGTGAAACGGTTGGCACCGTCGGCGTGCTCGGGCCGACGCGCATGAATTATCCGCAGGCTCTGGCGACGGTCGATTTTGTGAGCGATCGTCTCGGGCGTCGTTTGACCGACAACTGAACGCGATGGCGGCCGATTTTTACCAGTTGCTCGGGGTTTCACGCGGGGCGAGCCAGGAAGAGATAAAGCGCGCATATCGAAAGTTGGCGCGCGAACTTCACCCTGACGCGAACCCGAACAACGCCGACGCCGAGGAGAAATTCAAAGAAGTGAGTCGGGCGTATGAAGTTCTGTCAGACCAAGACTCGCGGGCCCGATACGACCAGTTCGGCGAGGCGGGCATTTCGGGCGGCGGCAGGGCGGGTGGCGACCCGTTCGGCGCCGGAGGGTTCGGAAGTATCTTTGACGCCTTCTTCGGAGGAGACTCGCCGTTTGGCGGCGGTTCGCGACAGCAGTCGGGGCCGCAACGAGGACCGGATCTCGAGACGCAAATCGAAATTGAATTTGTCGACGCCGTGTTCGGGTGTCGAACATCGGTGCCGATCAGGGCTGCGGTGAGTTGCGAAGAATGCGGCGGCTCGGGCGCGGCGGCTGGCACCAAGGCGACGACCTGCTCCGATTGTGGCGGCTCGGGCCAGGTGCGTCGAATGCGACAGAGCATTTTGGGCCAGATGGTGACGACGACCCCGTGCGGCAAATGTCGAGGTACTGGTGAAGTGATCGCTTCGCCCTGCGGCAAGTGTCGCGGCGAAGGTCGGGTGACAAAAGAGCAGAGCCACGAGATCGAGATTCCCGCGGGCATCGCGAGCGGGCAGACGATGCGTGTCAGTGGGCGCGGGGGTGTCGGGCCGCGCGGTGGCGCGGCCGGTGATCTTTATGTCCATATTTTGGTGGGCGACCACGAGGTTTATGTTCGCGAAGAAAATGATTTGGTCACCAATGTGCCGATCTCGATCGCCCAGGCGGCGCTCGGGGTCGACCTTGTTTTGCAGACGCTCGACGGTGACGAGACGCTCACCGTCGCGCCGGGGGTGCAGCACGGGCACGAATATGTCTTGAAAAATCGGGGAGTGCCGTATCTCAACCAAAGTCAACGGAGTCGCAGCCGAACCCGGGGCGACCTGCGCGCACGAATCAACGTCGTGGTGCCGAAGAAACTTTCGAACAAAGAACGCGAGTTGTTGTTGCAACTGGCCAAGGAGCGGGGTGAAACGGTCGCGTCTGGCGACGGTTCGCTGAAGTCGAAGATTAAGTCGGCGTTTTCGTGAACCCCGCGCTGCGTGATTCGGCGGCACACGTATTTATAGGGTCGATCGACAACCCTGGGTTGGGCGACGAAGACGCTCATCATTTGTTGCGCGTGTTGCGGGTGAAAGAAGGCGACCCCGTGACGGTCACCGACGGCGCGGGTCGATGGATGTCGGTTTCGATCGGCAAGGACGGTTCGATTCAGCCGATCGGCGAGGTTGTCGTCGAAGCGGCGCCGAAGTGGCGATTGAGGATCGCGTTTTCGCTGGTCAAGGGCGATCGACCCGAATGGACGATTCAAAAACTGACCGAACTTGGAATCGATGAAATCATCGTGCTCGGCGACCTGGAGCGAAGCGTGGTGCGATGGGAGACCAAACGAGCGGAGAAGAATTTGCAGCGGTTGCGCACCGTGGCGCGCGAGGCGGCGATGCAGTCGCGGCGGGTCTGGCTGCCGACCGTCTCGGGTATGCAAGATTTGGCGACGATCGAAGATGTCTATATCGCCGACCCGGCGGGTGAACCGATCTCCGGATCGCATCGAACCTTGGCGATCGGGCCAGAGGGCGGGTTCACCGACTCGGAGAAGAAGATTGGCGTCGGGTTGGTTTCGCTCGGCGACAATGTTTTGCGCGCCGAGACGGCGGCGATGAGCGCCGCTGTTCTAATGTCAAGTTGCCGAACAAAAGGAAACTGAACCGATCATGAGCCCGACTGACGACGAACTGCTCGAGCAGTCGCCGTTTTCTCGCATGGTGGGCGAGCGACTGAGGTCGATTCGGTCGCAAAAGAACCTCTCGTTGAACGAGGTCGAACTGAAGTCGCACGAAGAGTTCAAAGCCTCGGTGCTCGGCGCGTATGAACGCGGAGAGCGCGCGATCTCGGTGCCGCGACTCGAGCGGCTGGCCAAGTTCTACGGCGTAACGATCGACCAGTTGCTGCCGCGAGACCCGATGCGCGTCGAGACCAACCAGCCGGGTGCTTCGGCGCCGACAAAATTGCGAATCGATGTGGCGAAACTCTCGACGCGCGAGGGTCTCGAGTTCAAGATGCTCGAGCGATTTTTGCGGATGATTCAGGTGCAACGACAGGACTTCAACGGCAAAGTGATAACCGTTCGCGCCCATGACACGCGGGCGATCGCGGTGATGCTCGACATATCGGTGGACGAAGTCGGCTCGAAACTCGCCGAACTCGACCTGCTGTTCGTGCCACCGACCACGCAAGGTTGATTCGAATGCATCCCGGCTTCGGCGTGTACGTGCACATCCCGTTTTGCGCCAAGAAGTGCGACTATTGCGCGTTCGCGACCTTCACCGACCGCGAGAAACTGATCGGGCAATATTTGACGGCCCTGCGCACGCACATTCGCCGAAGCGTGGCGAACTCGATGCCGTTGGCGACGAGCGTGTTCATCGGCGGCGGGACGCCGACCCTCGTGCCGGCCGAGGAGTTGATGGGGGTACTGAGCGAGATACCGCTGGCGGGTGGCGCCGAGGTGACGGTGGAGTGCAACCCAGACGACATTTCGACCGAAATGATGAACGTCTTTCGGCGGGGCGGCGTGAATCGCGTCAGCATCGGCGTGCAGTCTTCGGTCGAACATGTGTTGCGAGCGCTCGGCCGAACGCACAAACCCGAAAATGTGCGAAGGAGTGTCGACTGCGTGCGCGAGGCCGGAATCGAGAACTTCAATCTCGACATAATTTATGGCGCGGCTGGCGAGACGCTGCACGACTGGCGCGAGACACTCGACGCGGTGGTCGGGTTGAATCCGACGCATGTTTCGGCATACGGGTTGACGGTCGAGCCGAACACCGTGTTGGCGACACAACCGGAGCGTCATCCCGACGACGACGACCAGGCCGACAAATATCTGCTGTGCGACGAGATAATGACGGCGAACAACCTGTTGAACTACGAGATTTCGAATTGGGCGATGCCTGGTCGCGAGTGCGAGCACAACTCGCTGTATTGGCGGCAGGGCAACTACGAGGGTTTCGGCAGTGCGGCGCACGCGCATTTGAACGGGCGCCGTTGGTGGAACGTGCGCACGCCGGAGAGATATATCGAACTCGTGAACGCGGGTGAGTCGCCCGAATCGGCGAGCGAAACGCTCGACGCCCAAACACGCAAACGAGAGGCGCTGCAACTTTTGGTGCGAACCCGCGAAGGCGTGCCTCTTGGTTCATTTAGTGAAGCCGATCTGGATGAAATGAGCGAATTAATTCAGCGTCGCGACGACAAAATCGTGCTGACGATCGACGGTCGGTTGTTGGCCAACGAAGTCGCCCTGCGTCTGATCGACGCGGTCTGAGACTATTTGATCGCTTTTAGAAAAGCGGCGAATTCATTTTTGTCGATCGTGACGTTGTTGTGATCGGCGGGATACGCCCCGGTCAGCACGTCGCTGCGGAACTCTTTGAATGCCGCAACCGATTCACGATGCAGGCGACGGTATTCGCTCTTGAAGTCGCGGTACTCCTTTGAATGGCGCGGAACATGGCCCTCGTTGTCGCCCAAGATGTCGGTGGCGAAGAGGTACTGAACATCGCAGTTGATGCCCGCACCCATGCCGATGATCAACATTTTCGTGCGCTTGGAGATTTCGGTGGCGACCTCGGCTGGCACGACCTCCATCTCGACGCCGATGGCGCCGGCTTCCTCGTATCGCTTGGTGATTTCATAGACACGAATCGCCTCGGCACTGGTTTTGCCGACCGCCTTCATGCCGCCGAACCACGAGTTGCGATAGGGCACGAGGCCGACATGGCCGACCACGGGGATGAACTCGTCGGCGAGCGCCTTGATCGTGGGTATGCCGTATCCGCAATAGAGCGTGTCGGCGCCGACGCCCATCAGTCGATATGCGTTGCGCAAAACCTCGGTATGTCCCGAATATGTGTTGATGGCGAGACCGATCGTCAAGAACGTGTTGGGCGCCGCTTTTCGAATGCCGACATAGTCGCTGGTTTGGCCGTCATGAAGCTCGGCGGCGACGAGCATGTCGATGCCTGCTTCTTCGCAGGCGGCCGCTTCGCGCGGAGTTCGAACGAAGACCTGCGTCAGATGTCGCTTGCCCTTGGCGGCAAAAAGATCTTTGAGAGTTAGCTTCGACATTCGACCCCCGAATCGATGAAGAAAAATATTTGGTTAAAAGACGACTCGTATTCTCGCATTAGTCGCTTCATAACTGCGAACCCGTTCGACGCCGATATGCTTAGGCGAGATTAAGGGCGTGTAGCTCAGTTGGTAGAGCGCCACCTCGACATGGTGGAGGTCCCGGGTTCAAGCCCCGTCGCGCCCACAAAGTGTTCGGCGAGTTCGCGTTTTTGCGGGCGTTATTTTTTGTCGACGATCGCCTGCGAGTCGCGGGCGGCGGCTTTGAAAATGCCTTTGCTCATCAACGAAAGTTCGCTTTTGCGGCGCTGTTCGTAGATCGTGGCACGGTCGGCGTGAATCGCGGGATCGTCGGGCGCGGCCCAACCCGCGAAATCGGCGAGGTGGCAGGCCAGGCGAACGTCGCCCGCGGCCATCAACTCGAGAGCCCTGCGCATCAGGTTTTCGGCGCCGCCTGAAAGTTTGGCGAGTTCCGTGCCGACCTGGCTGTCGGGCGCGGGTTTGAGCCGCGAGGCGGCGCCGTCCCACCAGCCACCGTAGAGACGCCAGATGTTGCGCACGACGAACTCTGGTTCGTCGTAGAGCGGCCGCATGTATGGCTTGCTCAAAATATTTTGCGGCACTTTGACCGTGTGGATTATTTTGTCGAGGGTTTCACCCGCGTTCATCATTTCGATGACCTGAGCGACGAGGCTCTCGAGCGAACTCGCGATGTCGTCGAGCACTGTGGCTATTTCTTTTTTGCCGGCGATGGGCAGGCCGTGCGCGGGAATCAAAAGTTCGGGGCCCTGGTCGATCATGCGACGCAGAGCCTGCGACCACTCGAAGGCGTAGCGCTGAACTTTTTGCGGGTTGCCCGCGTTGGGATAGTTCCAGATCACGAAGTCGCCGGAGAACAGCCATTTCTTCTCGGGCAGCCACGCCCAAAGGTGGTCGTCTGTTTCGCCGCGGGCGTGGTGCAGTTCGACGGTGGTTGATCCGCATTTGAGCGAGTGCATTTCGCGAAATGTTTGATCGGGGCGCATCGTGGAGCGGGGCAAAAATCGTTGCAGGTTTTCGCCGATTTCCAGACCCATGTCGGTGCGAATGCCGCCGAATTGGCGCTGGTTGATGCGGATGTTCCAGTCGTTGGTCTGGGTGTAGCGATCGATGCGCGCGTTGACGTTTTCGTGGCCGACCACGAGCGGCTTCGGGTTTTTGCGGTCGGTGGCGTCGGCGGCGAAGGCGAAACTTCCACCGATGTGGTCGACATGACCGTGGGTATAGACGAGATGCGAGATTGGTTCGGTGCGCCACGACCTGATCGACGCGACGACGTCTTTGCCGCTGCCCGCACCCGAGGCGTCGAAACACATCAGGCCGTCGCCGGTGTCGAACACGGCGCTATGGCTGAAACTTTCGACGATCGCCAGGTTGTCGGCGAGTTCGGAGATTTCGTTGGTGACGCGGTTCAGCGGTTCGTCGGCGACCCCAGATTTGAGCACCTTGGCCGACAGTTCAAGCGGATGAATGCCCACGCCCCGAGACTAGGTCAGCAGGTTCGCCAAAACTTATTTGGGTTCGCGGGGGAGACCGAGGGTGCGTTCGGCGAGGATGTTGCGCATCACATTTGATGTGCCGCCCATGATCGTGTAGGCGGAGGCGTAGGCGAGACCCTGACAGAGGTCGTCCCACAAGAGCGCGCGCGGACCGAAGACCTTGGCGACGAACTGCGCGACGCGCCACTCGTGTTCGGTGCAGAAACATTTCGTCGCCGCCGAGAAACCTCCCGGCGCCTGGTGCAAGACCTCGCGAATCACCAAGATGCGCCCGATGCGATAGCCCGTCTCGATCGCCGCGATTTCTTGGCGAACGAGCGGGTCTTTTTTGTCGGCGTGCTCGAGGGCCATTTTGTAAAGCGCATGGTTCGACACGAGGCGATCGATGCCGCCGCGCTCGTGCTCGAGTTGACGCATCGTCTGCTTGAACGCGCCACCGGGTACGCCGACCAGGTTTGTCACCGGCACACGAACATCGGTGTAGAAGACCTCGCAGAAGTGGCTGTTGGTGGTCATGTCTTTGATCGTGCGCACCTCGATGCCCGGCGCATTCATCGGCACGATGATTTCGCTGATGCCCTCGTGCGCCGAGCCGTCGTTGCTGGTGCGACAGATCAGATAGCAATAATCGGCGAGTTCGCCGAAACTCGTCCAAATTTTTTGCCCGTTGATGACGAACTCGTCTCCGTCGCGGCTGGCGAAAGTTTTCAGCGAGGCCAGGTCGCTGCCGGCGTTTGGCTCGCTCATGCCGATGCACCAGGTTGTCTCGCCGGCGAGCATCTTGGGCAGGAACATTTCTTGCTGGGCCTTGGTGCCGTAGCTGATCAAGGCCGGCCCCATTTGTCGGTCGGCGAACCAAGATGCGGCGATCGGGGCGCCCGCGCTGATCATTTCTTCGCCGACGATCAGTCGCTCGATGGCCGGACGACCACCGCCACCAAACTCGACCGGCCAAGTCATGCCGATCCATTTGTTCATCGCAAGTTCACGCGAAAATTCGCGCGAGTAGCCGTTCATCCAGGTGTCGTTGAATCGTCCGTATTTTTTGACGGCATTATTTGCGACACTGCGCGCTCGTTCGCGCAACGCGATCTGCTCTGATGTCCAGGCAAAATCCATAAAGATGTACGATACATCTATCTAAATAGCGAAATTGGTGGAGTTGAATGGCGAGCAAAATCAAAGTTGCGAATCCCGTTGTGGATATCGACGGCGACGAGATGACGAGAATCATATGGAAGTTCATCAAGGATCGTTTGATTTTGCCGTACCTGGATATCAACATCGATTACTACGATCTCGGCGTCGAAAACCGCGATGCGACGAGCGATCAGGTGACCATCGATGCGGCGCACGCGATATTGAAGCACGGTGTCGGCGTGAAGTGCGCGACGATCACGCCCGACGAGGCGCGGGTCAAAGAATTCAACCTGAAACAAATGTGGAAGTCGCCCAACGGAACAATTCGCAACATTCTGGACGGCGTGGTGTTTCGCGAGCCGATCATCTGCAAGAACATCCCGAAATTGGTGCCGCATTGGAACAAGCCGATCGTGATCGGGCGCCATGCGCACGGCGACCAATACAAAGCCACAGACTTCAAAGTTCCCGGCGCCGGTGCGGTGACGCTTACATATGTGCCGCAAGACGGCGGAAAACCTGTCGAGATGAAAGTCGCCGAATTCAAGGCACCCGGAGTTGTGATGGGGATGTACAACTTCGACGAGTCGATTCGAAGTTTCGCGCGGGCGTCGTTCAACTACGGGTTGCAGAGAAATTATCCCGTTTATTTGAGCACCAAGAACACGATTTTGAAGGCCTACGACGGAAGGTTCAAGGATATTTTCTTGGAGATTTTCGAGACCGAGTTCAAGGCCGAGTTCGAGAAGCGCAAACTGACATACGAACATCGGTTGATCGACGACATGGTGGCCTGCATGATGCGCTGGGAGGGCGGATACGTGTGGGCGTGCAAAAACTACGACGGCGACGTGCAGTCGGACATCGTCGCCCAGGGTTTCGGCTCGCTGGGGTTGATGACATCGGTTCTGACGACACCCGATGGTCGGGTGCTCGAGTCAGAGGCGGCGCACGGCACCGTGACGCGCCACTATCGAGATCACCAAAAAGGGCTCGAGACTTCGACGAACTCGATCGCCTCGATTTTTGCGTGGACGCGCGGTTTGAGTCACCGTGGCCGTCTCGACAGCACCCCGGCGGTAGTCGAATTCGCCGAGAAACTCGAACAGGTTTGCATCGAGACCGTCGAGGGCGGCGAGATGACCAAAGACTTGGCGGCGCTGGTGTCGAAGAACCAACCATGGTTGACGACACAGCAGTTCTTGGCGGCGATCGATCGGCGCCTGATCGAAAAAATGTCGAAATAACGATGCGCGCAGTCGTCATCACCAAACATGGTGAGCCGAGCGTGCTCAAAGTCGTCGAACTCGAACAACCGCGACCGAAGCGCGGCGAGATTTTGGTGAAGGTCACGGCGACGTCGGTGAATCGCGCCGACCTGATGCAGCGCATGGGTTTGTATCCCGATCCGTTTCCGGGTGCGCACGAGATACCGGGTCTCGAGTTTTCGGGCACGGTTGCAGAACTCGGCGAGGGTGCAAAAAGGTGGAAGGTGGGCGACAGCGTGATGGGCATCGTCAGCGGCGGCGCATACGCCGAGTTCGTCACGATTCCTGATGCTCAGGCGATGCGCATACCGCGAGGCGTGCCGCTTGCCGACGCGGCGGCGATTCCCGAGGTGTTCATCACCGCGTGGGACGCGCTCGTGTTGCAGGCCGGCCTGAAAGCAGGGCAGACGGCGCTCGTGCACGCTGGTGCATCGGGCGTGGGCACGGCGGCGATACAGATTTGCAGGGCGATCGGCGCGAAAGTTTTGGTGACCTGCTCAGCGGGCAAAGGCGACGCCTGTCTGGCACTTGGGGCGGAGATGGCGATCGATTATCGAGCGCAAGATTTTGTCGCTGTTTGTCGGCAGGCGACCAACGGCACGGGCATCGACGCGGTGTTAGACGTGATCGGTGGAGAATACCTGAATCGCAATGTGGCGGTCTTGGCGCAAAAGGGCACGATCGTGCAAGTGGGGTTGATGGGTGGCGGCTCGACCTCGTTCAATATCGGCGCGATGATGCCCAAACGCGCGCGTCTGATCGGCACGGTGTTGCGCCCTCGCCCGCCCGAAGAGAAAATCGCCGTCTCGCAGGCGTTCGCCACCGAAGTGCTGCCCAGATTCGATGCCGGCGTGTTGAAGCTGGTCATCGACAAGCGGTTCGCGCTTGATCAGATTGTTCAGGCGCACCAGCACATGGAAGCCAACGCGAACATCGGCAAGATCGTCGTCACCGTCGCCAGTTAGCGTCAAACCGCCGCCCCACTCGCAACGCTCACGCCACACCATGACCCTCGACTACCGCCCACTTCGCGACACCGAATACGACGCTCTCGCAGCGTTGTTGAACGTCGCATCGATGGTCGATGGACGCGCCCAGCACGTGGTGGGCGAAGAACTGCGCGAAGAATTTGAGTCGATGCCCATCAACCCCACCATCGACACGTTGACTGCATGGCAAGGCAACCAACTCGTCGGCGCGGTGTACATGATGTATCTGCGCTCCGATGTGCGCGAAGAGCGTTGCTACGTCTTTGGCACCGTGCACCCCGACCACCGCGGCGCTGGCATCGGCCGTCGCTTGTTGGAATGGGGCCTTGCGCGTGGCACGGATCTGTTGCAGTCGTCGGGCAATGACCTCCCGAAGTACCTGCGTGTCGGGGAATCCCGTGTGAATACCTCGGCGATTCGTTTGTTCGAGCGGTTCGGGCTTGAATCCGTTCGCTATTTCGCCGACTTGCGTGCCGACCTGAGCGTGCCAACCCCCGCACGCCACACCGCTGCGGCCACACCCGCTGCGGCCACACCCGGCGCCCTCGGCTTCCGCATCATCCCGTGGGATCTCGCCCGCAACGAAGAAGCCCGCCTAATGAAGAATGCCGCATTCATGGATCACTGGGGCTCCACGCCCACGCCTCCCGAGTGGTGGGCTGCCCAGACTTCAGGGTTCGGTTCCCGCGTCGACTGGTCGTACTTCGCGGTCACCAGTGAAGATCAAATCATCGGTCATCTCATCACGCATCGAACTCCGAACGATGACGAAGTGCTCGGCGCCAAGTACGCGTGGATTGACAACATTGGCACGCTCGCTGAGCATCGCGGCAGGGGCATCGCCACACAGCTCATCACCACGGCCCTTGCGAAGTACCGCGCCGAGGGTATGCAATTCGCCGCCCTCGGGGTGGATTCCGCCAACCCGACGGGCGCCTACCGGCTATACGAGTCGCTGGGTTTCCGCCTATGGCGCGAATTCGTGACGTACCAGCGCGTCGTCAGCGCTTGTTGACAGCCACGTAGTCGCGTTTGTCGACGCCGGTGTACCACTGGCGTGGGCGACTGATTTTTTGGGCCTCGTCTTTGAGCAATTCGTTGTAGTGGCTCAACCAGCCGACCGTTCGCGGAATCGCGAACAACACGGTGAACATTTCGATCGGGAACCCGAGCGCCTGGTAGATCAGACCCGAGTAGAAATCGACATTCGGGTACAACTTGCGCGAGACGAAGTAGTCGTCGCTGAGCGCGACCTCCTCGAGTTTCAGTGCGATATCGAGCATCGGATTTTTGCCCGTGACGGCGAAGACGTCGTAGGCGGCCTTCTTGATGATCGACGCCCGCGGGTCGTAATTTTTGTAGACGCGGTGACCGAAGCCCTGCAATCTGCCGTTGCCCGCCTTCACCGACTTGATGAACGACTCGACATTGCCGATGTCGCCGATCTCGTGCAACATGTTGATCGCCGCCTCGTTGGCCCCGCCGTGCAACGGGCCGTAGAGCGCCGCTGAAGCAGCCGACATCGCACTGAACGGATCGGCGTGGGCCGAGCCGACGACGCGCATCGCGGTGGTGCCGCAATTTTGCTCGTGGTCGGCATGCAGAATAAACAGCAGGTCCATCGCCTTGGTCAGTCGCGGGTCGACCGCGTGGTCGTCGCCGATCTTGAACATCATGTTGAGGAAGTTCTCGGCGTAGCTCATCGAGTTGTTGGGTGAAACGAAAGGGAGACCCGTGCTGAATCGGTAACACATCGCGGCGATGGTGGGAACCTTGGCGATCAAGCGAAGCACTTGTTTGTCGAGGGCATCTGGTGTGAAAATATCTTTCGACTCGGGATAAAAGGTGCCCAGGGCGGCGATCGCCGAAACGAACATGCCCATCGGGTGCGCGTCGTAGTGAAAACCGTCGACGAAACGCTTGCGCATGTTTTCGTGGATCATCGTGTGATGGATGACGTCGTACGACCAAGTTTTCAGTTGGTCTGCGGTGGGAAGTTCGCCGTTCAGCAACAAATAGGCGACCTCGAGGTACGTGGATTTTTCCGCCAACTGTTCGATCGGGTATCCGCGGTAGCGCAAAATGCCCGCGTCGCCGTCGATGTAGGTGATCGCCGATGCGCAAGCCGCCGTCGACAAAAATGCGGGGTCGTACATTCGAAGTTCGGGGTTGAGTTCGCGGAGCGCGCTCGACGGGAAAACCCCGTCGCGAATCGGAACCGTCACTTTCTTTCCAGTTCGGTCATCAATAATGGTGATTGTTTCAGCCATTCGGTGTCCTTTTAATTTGTGGGAGCTTCCAATCCCGCATTCAATCTAGTCGCACGACCAGTTTTTTGGGCTTTTATAGCGGTGTGTTGTCGTGTTTACGCGGCTGTAACTTTTCGCGTTTGTCGGCGAGCATCGTCAATGCCGAGGCGATCTCGCGACGACTGTCGGCGGGGTCGATGACGCTGTCGACATAGCCGCGCTCGGCGGCGACGTAGGGATTCAAGAGTCGCTCGACATAGTCGCGCTCAAAAGCCTCGCGCTCTGCCTGCGTCGCGCGACGCTGCAAAATTGCCGCCGCCTGACCCGCACCCATCACGGCGAGTTCGGCGGTCGGCCACGCCAGACAGATGTCGTTGCCCATTTCTTTGGAGTCCATGACGATGTAGGCGCCGCCGTAGCTTTTTCGAAGGATAAGGCACACTCGTGGCACGGTCGCACGCCCGTAGGCGAACACGAGTTGCGCCCCGTGCCTGATCATTCCGCGCCATTCGAGATCTTTGCCGGGGTAAAAACCCGGCGTGTCGACGAGCGTCAAAATCGGAATGTTGAACGCGTCGCAAAAGGCCACGAATCGCGCCGCCTTCTGCGAGCCGGGAATATCGAGGGTGCCGGCCAGGTTCATCGGTTGGTTGGCTACCACGCCGACGCTTTGTCCGTTGATCGTGATCAATGCGGTGACGATGTTGCCGGCCCATCGCTCGCGCAACTCGAGCATGTAGCCGTCGTCGGCGATCGAGCGAACCACCGACTTCACGTCGTAGGCGCCCGTCGTCGAATCGGGGATGAGCGCGCCCGCCTCGGGAGTGGGGCGATCGATCGGGTCGGAGGTCGCGATCGAGACGGGGAGTTCGTTGACATTGTCGGGCAAGAACGAGAGCACATGCTCGACCTCGTCGAGCGCCGCCTTGCGGTCGGCGACGACGAGGTGGGCGACACCACTTTGTTTCGCGTGAATGTCGGCCCCGCCGAGTTCGTCGTTGCTGATGACCACGCCCGTGAATTCGGCGACCATCGTCGGGCCCGTGACGAACGCGTATGCCTCGCTGGTCATGATCACGACATCGCTGAGGCCGATCAACAACGCGGGACCCGAGACCGCGGGACCGGTGACGACGGTGATGATCGGCACGTAGCCCGAACATTTGGCGATGGATTTCGCCGCGACGCCCCAACCATGCAAAGCGGCGACGCCCTCGACGATGTCGGCGCCGGAACTGCCGATCGCCATGACGAGGGGCAAACCTTTTTCGCGCGCCGTTTCTGCCGCATGGCTGATCACGCCCGAGGCCTCGGCGGAAAGTGCGCCGCGACGCACCGTCTCGTCGACATCGACCCAGACGACCCGGCGGTTGATGTTTTCGAGCCAGCGCACCTCGGCGGCGGCCGCACCTTTGACCGAACGCTGGAGGTGAACCGTCACGGCACCAAGACTAGTTATGCGTTTCGATTGAGCGGGAATGCGCCTTTGCCGATGTGCACGCCCGGCTGTTTGTCGCCGTGTTTGGTGATGATTTCTTGGATCAGCGCGGCGATCGCGGCCGTCGATTTGCTCGGCAGCGGGCGAGCGCGCTGAACCAGGCCGACCACGCGGCGCGGCAGTTCGGGAATCTTGATTCTTTTGAATTCACCTTTGATCCAGCCCGGTGCCGCCGTGGCGGGAACGACCGCGGCACCAAAACCCTCGAAGGCGAGCGATGTCAGCATGCGGATGCCGTCGATTTCTGCCTGCGGGGTGAGCACGAGTCGCTGTGAGCCCGCCGCGCGATCGAGGATCTTGCGCAGCGCGTTGTTTTTCGGCGGCAAAAGCAACGGGCGCTTCGTCAGTTCTTTGATCGTGATCGTGTCGAGTTTCGACCAGTCGTGATTTGAGTGCACCAAGAGCACGAGGTCTTCGGCGAACAGCGGTTTAGAGAGCAAATTGTCGTCTTCGATCGGAAGGTGAAGGATCGCGGCGTCGAGTGATCCGTTCAACAAACGGGGCACCAAGTTGAGCGTGCTGCCCTCGGTGACGGTTACGCGTATTTTCGGAAATTGCGACGCGAGTTGCGGAAGAAATTTCGGCATCAGCCATCGACCGGTCGTGCCGATGCTGCCGAGCATCGTTTCGCCCTCGACATCTTGGTCTTTCGAGTGAACATCGGCGGCGATGTCTTGAACCTGGTTCAGAACACGACGCGCCCGTTCGACCACGAGCGCCCCGTCTTCGGTGAGTCGGCCCGAAGAGCGATCGACCAGTGAAGTGGCGAGTTCTTTTTCGAGTCGTGAAATGTGGGCCGAGACATTGCTTTGAACCGTCGCCAGAGCCCGGGCAGCCCCCGAGAAAGAGCCGTGATCGGCAATAGAAATAAGGACTTCGAGTTGCCTGAGTTCCATATCACTAAAAATGATAGGGGGTATCACGCCGTTCGCCTTGAGATATAGGTGCTGTATGACCCATAATTAGAGACATAACGGATACGACCTCCCCAAGTTGTATCTCTAAATGACTAGAGCCTTCCCCCAGGCTTTAGATCTAGGTTGAGAGGCCCCGCCAAGTGCGGGGCCTTTCCCATTTTCGGCTCGTTTATTTTTTGGAGCGTTTAACTTTTTCGCGCACGAGGTTGAGGGCGCTGCCGGCTTTGAACCACTTCACCTGCTCGGCAGAGAACGTGTGGTTGGCGAAGAACTCGACATCAGGGTGACCCTGTCGATGGATGATGCAACGCACGGGCTGGTCGGGCACGGGTGGCATTTCACGAACGCTGATCTGATCGTGTTCGCCGATTTTGTCGTAGACGGCCGGGTCGGCGAACGTAAGCGGAACGATGCCCTGCTTTTTCAGGTTGGTCTCGTGAATTCGGGCGAATGATCTGGCGAAAATTACATGTGCGCCCCGATAACGCGGCTCCATTGCGGCGTGCTCGCGCGATGAACCCTCGCCATAGTTCTGGTCGCCGACGGCACACCATTGAATCTGCATCTTGCTGTAGCGCTTGGCGATTTCGGGATACGGGCGCGTCTGGCGATCGATCTTGTCGAGACCTTCGCCGACCGCACCCGTGAACGCGTTCACGGCGCCGGCGAAAAGGTTGCCCGAGATGTTTTCAAGATGTCCGCGAAACTTCAGCCACTTGCCCGCCGCCGAAATGTGGTCGGTGGTGCACTTGCCCTTGGCTTTCATGAGAACGGGCATGTAGATGAAGTCGTTGCCATCCCATTTCTCGAACGGTTGCAGAAGTTGCAATCGTTCGCTGTTCGGATCGACGATCACCTCGATGCCAGAGCCGTCGGCCGGTGGTGCGACGAACGTGTCGCTGCCCGCTTTGTAGCCATTTTTTGGCAGAACTTCGCCGAGGGGCTGGGCGAGCGAAACACTCGTGCCGTCGGGCGCGGTGATCGTGTCGGTGGTCGGGTCGAAATCGAGACGACCGCTCAGCGCCAAAGCGATGACGGTGTCGGGACTCGTGACAAAACTCAGCGTGTTGGCCGAGCCGTCGTTGCGTTTCGGAAAATTGCGGTTGAACGAATTGACGATCGTGTTGGTTTTGTCGGTGATTTCTTTTGAGCGCTCCCATTGGCCGATGCACGGGCCGCACGCATTGGCCAGCACGGTCGCCCCGATCGCCTCGAGATCGGCGAGCAAACCGTCGCGCTCGATGGTCGCACGAATCTGTTCGGAGCCGGGCGTGACGAGCAGTTCGGTCTTTGCCTTGAGACCCTTTGACGCGGCGAAACGCGCCACCGATGCGGCACGAGTGATGTCTTCGTACGAGCTGTTGGTGCAACTGCCGATGAGCGCAGCCGAGATTTCAAGCGGCCATTTGTTTTCTGCCGCGGCTTTGGCGACGCCCGCGCCGACCCGATGGGCGAGATCTGGCGTGTGCGGGCCATTGATCAGGGGTTTGAGCGAGTTCAAGTCGATTTCGATCGTCTTGTCGTAAAGCGCGCCATCGTCTGGGCGAAGATGTTGCGCCACCAGGTCGGCGGCCGCGGCGATGTCGCCCCGAGACGTCGCCTGCAGATATTTCGACATTTGTTCGTCGTAGCCGAACACCGAACAAGTCGCACCGATCTCGGCGCCCATGTTGCAGATCGTGGCTTTGCCGGTTGCCGAAATCGTGTCGGCGCCTTCGCCGAAATATTCGACGATCGCACCTGTGCCACCTTCGACGGTGAGAATGCGGGCCACTTCGAGGATCACATCTTTCGGGCTCGACCATCCTGAAAGCGAACCGGTGAGTTTCACGCCGATGACTTTCGGCCAGCGAACATTGAACGGAAAACCCGTCATCACATCGACCGCATCGGCGCCACCGACGCCGATCGCGACCATGCCCAGACCACCCGCATTCGGCGTGTGGCTGTCGGTGCCGATCATCATTCCGCCGGGGAACGCGTAGTGCTCGAGCACGACCTGATGAATGATTCCGCTGCCGGGGCCCCAGAACCCGATGCCGTATTTGGCCGACACGCTGCGCAAGAAGTCGTAGACCTCTTTATTGGTGTCGATGGCGACGCCCATGTCGATGCGCGCACCCGACTTGGCCAAGATGAGGTGGTCGCAGTGCACGGTCGACGGCACCGCGGTGGTGGGCAGACCCGCGGTCATGAATTGCAAAAGCGCCATCTGCGCGGTGGCGTCTTGCATCGCGACCCTGTCGGGTTGAAAGTCGGCGTAGCTGCGCGAGCGCTCGAGTTCTTGTTTGGCCGGCTTGGTGAGATGGTTGATCAGAATTTTTTCGGTCAGCGTCAATGGTCGGCCCAGGCGTTTGCGACCAAGGGCGACATTCTTGGGAAGTTTGGCGTAGACGCCATTGACCAGTTCGATGGGAGTGCCCGCGCTGACAGTCATGATTTTTTCACGAGACCTTGCGACACGTCGTCACCATTTATCCCAGTGCAGAACCTTCTCGAGCGGCAATCGTTTTGCCGGCTTGAAATCGGTGCCGACCGTGTAGGCGATCGGGAACAAACCACCTTGCGTGATTTTTTCGTGGGGAATGCCGAGAATCTCCGCGGCTTTCTTCTCGCCGTCGAGCAAAAGATGGATCGTCGTCCACGCCGAACCGAGGCCGCGACTGCGCAAAGCCAACATGAAACTCCAGACGCCGGGCAGAAGCGAACCCCAGCCGCCGGCGCCGGTGGCAACGTCGACGTTTTCAAGTCGGCCCTCGATGCACGGAACCAACATCAACGGCGCGCGATGAAACTCTTCGGCGAGAAACATCGCCGAATCTCGAACCTTGGGCATCTGGGTGATTCGCTGGTCGCCTTCGGCATATTTTCTGCCGGGAAGGCTGGCATAAAGCATGAAGTTGGCCTTGTAGATTTCGGCGAGGGCCTTGCGCTTGGCGGCGTCTTCGACCACGACCCAATGCCAACCCTGCGAGTTCGACCCCGTCGGGGCCTGCAACGCAAGGTTCAGACACTCTTCGACGACCTTGCGCTCGACGGGTCGGTCAAAGTCGAGTCGCTTGCGCACACTGCGGGTCGTGGAGAGAAGTTCGTCGTTGGTGAGGTTGAGTTTCATGGCATCTAGTATCGCATTCGGAGGCTTATTTCATGGCATCACAAAGCGACATCGCTGCACGAGTATCGGTCAGCATCGATGCGGGTGTCGCCCATGTGCAATTGATGCGCCCCGACAAGCGAAACGCCCTCGACCCGGCGATGTTCGAGGCGATCGCCAAAGCGGGCGAAGACTTGGCGGCGAACCGCGAGATTCGGGCGGTGGTGCTCTCGGGTAACGGAAGTTCGTTTTGCGCGGGTCTCGACTTCGCGAGTTTTCAGTCGATGGCAGGCGGAAAAAATTCTGGCGTGAACGCGGGAGCGATGAAACCGGGTGCGATCACCCATTTGGCGCAACAAATTTGCTGGGTGTGGCAAGAGGTGCCGGTGCCGGTCGTGGCGGCGATCCAGGGTCACGCACTCGGGGGAGGAATGCAACTGGCGCTGGGTGCCGATCTGCGGGTGGCTCATCCGCAGACCCAGTTCGCGATGCGCGAGGCGCACTGGGGGTTGATCCCCGACATGACGGGCACGCTGATGCTCTCGCGATTGGTGCGCGACGATGTGGCCAAAGATTTGGTATTCACGGCGCGCATCATCACGGGGCAAGAGGCGCACCAGATCGGCGTGGTCACGCGGCTGGCCGAAAACCCGCTCGAAACGGCGTTTCAAATTGCGGGAGAAATCGCCGGGCTCAGCCCCGACGCCGTGCGCGGGGCGAAGGCTCTAATCAACCGGCTGTCGAACGCCGGTGCCGCCGACCACTTCGCCGCCGAACGCGAAATCATCTACAAGTTGATCGGCAAGCCGAACCAGGTCGAAGCGGTGATGGCCAATTTCGAAAAAAGACCGGCGAAATTCGGATCGACGACTGTCTAGACTTTAGTTTTCGAGCCAACGTCGTCTCGTTCAGCCGGCCAATCGGTCGCTGATTTTTGATTCAAAAGGCGACAACTCTGCAAGATCTACCCAAGGCGATCGGTCTTTACGACCCACGGTTCGAACACGACGCATGCGGCGTGTCTTTCGTCGTCGACATGCATGGCCGACAAAGCCACGACATCGTGACGACCGGTCTCGGTGCGCTGTGCAGCATGGAGCATCGCGGTGCAACGGGAGCCGAGGTCGAGACGGGCGACGGTGCCGGCGTGCTGTTGCAGGTTCCGCACAAGTTTTTCTCGGCGGTGACGAGTTTCGCCTTGCCGAAACCGGGCAGTTACGGGGCTGGTCTGGCATTTTTGCCGAGCGACGAGGAATTGCGCATCAAAGCGCGGGCGCAGGTCGAGTCGCTGGCGACCCAACAAAAATTGCGCGTCTTGGGTTGGCGCGACGTGCCGGTCGACCCGAGTTGTCTCGGGGCGAGCGCGTTGCGCGTGATGCCCGCGTTCTCGCAAATGTTCGTCGACGACCCCGCGGGCGCGAGTTTGATCGATCTGGATCGCAAGTTGTTCGTGTTGCGCAAACGGGTCGAGCACGAAATGCCCGAGGCGCTGAGAACATATTTTCCGTCGCTCTCGTCGAGAACGTTCATCTACAAGGGCATGTTGACCACGCCGCAACTGCAGATGTTTTTCACCGACCTGAACGACGAGCGAATCGAGTCGGCTCTGGTGTTGGTGCACAGCCGGTTTTCGACCAACACGTTTCCGTCGTGGCCGCTGGCGCACCCGTATCGATACATCGCCCACAATGGCGAGATCAACACCGTGCAGGGGAACAGAAACTGGATGCGCACGCGGGAGTCGTTGTTGGCGACGAATTTGATCCCCGATTTGGAGAAGGCGTTTCCGATTTGCAGTTTCGGCGGGTCTGACTCGGCGAGTTTCGACGAGGTGCTCGAACTGTTGCACCTCTCGGGTCGCAGTTTGCCCCACGCGATGTTGATGATGATTCCCGAGGCGTGGGAGAACGCGACGACGATGTCGAAGAGCAAGCGAAATTTTTATCGATATCACGGATCGTTGATGGAGCCTTGGGACGGGCCGGCGAGTGTCGCGTTCACCGACGGCACGGTGATCGGCGCCGTGCTCGACCGCAACGGTTTGCGACCGAGTCGTTTTTGGGTCACCGACGACGATCGCGTGATCATGGCCAGCGAGGTCGGCGTCGTCGATGTAGACCCGGCCAAGGTCGTCGCCAAAGGTCGCCTGCAGCCTGGTCGCATGTTGTTGGTCGACACATCGAAGGGTCGAATCATCGGCGACGATGAGATCAAAGAGTCGCTCGCAACTGAGATGCCATACGGCGAGTGGGTAGAAGAGGGGCAGGTCGAGTTGGCCAAGTTGCCCGAACGCGAGCACGTCGTGTTCAGCCACGACAGCGTCTTGCGTCGTCAGCAGATGTTCGGCTACACGCACGAAGAGTTGAAGCTGATTCTCGCGCCGACGGCATTGACCGCCTCGGAGCCGATCGGTTCGATGGGCACCGACACGCCGATCGCGGTTTTGTCGACCCGGCCGCGTCTGTTGTTCGATTATTTTTCACAGTTGTTCGCCCAGGTCACCAACCCGCCGTTGGATGCGATCAGGGAAGAGATCGTGACGTCGGTGGGTTCAACCTGCGGACCCGAGGCCAACCTTTTGACGGCGAGCGCGGAGAATTGCCGACAACTGGTGTTGCCGTTTCCGATCATCGACAACGACGAGTTGGCAAAGATCATCCACATCAACGACGACGGCGACTACGAACATCTCAAGACGGCGGTGGTGGGTGGTTTGTATCGGGTTGCTGGTGGCGCCGAGGCACTGAGAGAGGCGATCGAAAATCTTCGGGCGAGCGTCTCGAAGGCGATCGACGAAGGCGCGCGCATCGTGGTGATCTCTGATCGAAATAGCGACGACACTTTCGCCCCGATACCGAGTCTGCTGATGACGAGCGCGGTGCACCATCACCTGATTCGCAACAAGCAGCGCACGAAAGTGGGTCTGATAGTCGAGACGGGTGACGCACGCGAAGTGCATCACATGGCGTTGTTGATCGGTTATGGCGCGGGGGCGATTAATCCGTATCTCGCGTTCGAGTCGATCGAAGACATGATCGGTTCGCAGCCGAACCGCGAGGGCGCGATGCACGGCCTCGACGCGATCGACGCCGGCAAGGCGATAAAGAACTACATCAAGGCGTCGGGCAAGGGCGTGTTGAAGGTGATGTCGAAGATGGGCGTGTCGACAGTCGCGTCGTATACGGGCGCCCAGATTTTTGAGGCGATCGGGTTGTCGCGCGAATTGGTCGACGAGTTTTTCACCGGCACCGTCTCGCGTCTGGGCGGAATCTCGCTCGAGGAGATCGCCGCCGAGGTCGCGGCCCGGCATCAAACCGCGTATCCGAGCCGACCAGATCAGCGACGCCATCGCCAGCTCGATTTGGGCGGCGAGTATCAGTGGCGCCGCGAGGGCGAGCATCATTTGTTCAACCCCGAGACGGTGTTTCGACTTCAGCACGCGACGCGCTCGGGTCGCTACGACATCTTCAAGCAATACACCAAGTCGGTCGATGACCAGTCGCGCGTCTTGTCGACGCTGCGCGGATTGTTCGAACTTTCGGCCGAGCGAGAACCGATCTCGATCGACGAGGTAGAGCCGGTCAGCGAAATCGTCAAGCGATTCTCGACCGGCGCGATGAGCTACGGGTCGATCTCGGCCGAGGCGCACGAGAACCTGGCGATCGCGATGAATCGCATCGGGGCGAAGAGCAACACGGGCGAGGGTGGAGAAGACGCCGAACGATACGTGGTCATGGCGAACGGAGACTCGAAACGATCGGCGATCAAACAGGTGGCCTCGGCTCGGTTCGGGGTGACGAGCGAATATCTGGTGAACGCCGACGATCTGCAGATCAAGATGGCCCAGGGCGCCAAGCCCGGCGAGGGAGGCCAACTGCCCGCGCACAAGGTGTATCCGTGGATTGCAAAAACCCGACACTCCACCGCGGGTGTCGGCTTGATCAGCCCGCCGCCGCATCACGACATCTACTCGATCGAAGACCTCAAGCAACTGATTCATGATTTGAAAAACTCGAACCCCGTGGCGCGGGTGCATGTGAAACTTGTGGCCGAGGTGGGCGTCGGCACGGTCGCCGCCGGTGTAGCCAAAGCCAAGGCGGATGTCGTTTTGATTTCGGGTCACGACGGTGGCACTGGTGCGTCGCCGCTGACCTCGCTCAAACACGCGGGAGCGCCGTGGGAGTTGGGCCTTGCCGAGACGCAACAAACTTTGATGCTCAACGGTCTTCGTGATCGCATCGTCGTGCAAACCGACGGTCAGATGAAGACGGGTCGAGACGTGATCGTCGCCGCGCTTCTGGGTGCGGAAGAATTCGGCTTTGCGACTGCACCGCTCGTGGTGAGCGGTTGCGTGATGATGCGAGTGTGCCACCTCGACACCTGCCCTGTGGGTATCGCCACGCAGAATCCCGAACTGAGAAAAAAGTTCGCTGGCAAGCCCGAGTTCGTGGTGAACTTCTTCGAATTCGTGGCCAGCGAGGTTCGCGAATATTTGGCGCAACTCGGTTTCAGGTCGTTGCAAGAGGCGATCGGGCGCGTCGACCTGCTCGATGCACGCGTGGCGATCGATCATTGGAAAGCCAAGGGTCTCGACATCTCGCCGATTCTCGCCGCACCCCAGAACCCTTATGGGCAGAAGCCCTTTCGAACGACGACTCAAGATCATGGCTTGGCCCAGGCGCTCGACAACAGGTTGATCGCGGATTGCGAAAAGTCGCTGAGCGACGCACTGCCGGTCGAACTCGAGTATCGAATCGCCAACACGAATCGAACCGTCGGCACGATGCTCGGCTACGAAGTCACGCGGCGTTTCGGGGCCGAAGGTTTGCCCGACGCGACGATCAAACTCTTGTTCAAAGGTTCGGCGGGTCAAAGTTTCGGGGCGTTCGTGCCCCGCGGCGTGCAGATGACCCTCGAGGGTGATGCGAACGACTATCTCGGCAAAGGTCTTTCTGGCGGTCGAATTATTCTGCGCCCCGACAAGCGGGCGAAATTCTTGGCGCACGAAAACGTGATCGCCGGCAATGTGATCGGATACGGTGCGACGAGCGGCGAGATCTTCATCTCGGGCGTGGTCGGCGAGAGATTCTGCGTTCGCAACTCGGGCGCTCTCGCGGTCGTCGAAGGTGTGGGCGATCACGGGTGCGAATACATGACGGGCGGGCGGGTGGTTGTGCTCGGCGCGACCGGCAGAAACTTCGCCGCGGGAATGTCGGGCGGAATCGCCTATGTGTTCGACGCGAACGGAGACTTTTCGTCGATGGTCAACAACGAACTGGTTGATGTCGTGAGGCTCGACAGCGAGGACGTCAACTGGCTGAAGACGACGATAAGTCGCCATGCGTCGTTCACCGAATCGACGAGGGCGCGGGAAATTTTGGCGGATTGGAAGACGAATTTTGCCAGGATCAAAAAAGTGCTGCCACGCGATTATGCGCGCGTGATCGCCGAACAAAAAAAGAAACAAAAAGTCGGCAAGCATGGGTGAACCAACCGGCTTCTTGAAGTGGGATCGCAAGACCCCGTCGCGAAGGCGCATACCGGTGCGCGTGCAAGATTGGAAAGAGGTCTACGAACCTTTCGACGCCGACGAGCTGAAGCGTCAAGCAGGCAGATGCATGGACTGCGGGATACCTTTTTGCAACAACGGCTGCCCGCTGGGAAATTTGATCCCCGATTGGAACGACCTCGTGTATCGCGGCCACTGGCGAGACGCGATCGAAAGACTGCATGCGACGAACAATTTTCCGGAGTTCACGGGTCGACTGTGCCCGGCGCCATGCGAGTCGTCATGCGTGTTGGGCATCAATTCAGATGCGGTGACGATCAAACAGGTAGAGGTCGAGATAATCGACCGGGCTTGGAGCGAAGGTTGGGTGTCGCCGCAGGTGCCGATCAAAAAAACTGGTCGACGAGTGGCCGTGATCGGTTCGGGGCCGGCGGGTTTGGCCGCGGCACAGCAATTGACGCGTGCGGGTCACGATGTGCTGGTGCTCGAGCGATCTGATCGCATCGGTGGTTTGTTGCGCTACGGCATACCCGAATTCAAAATGGAAAAGAAACACATCGACAGGCGCGTCAAGCAAATGACGGCGGAAGGCACGATATTTCGCACCGAAGCGGGCGTGGGCGAGAACGTCGATATAGAGGTGTTGATCGCCTCGCACGACGCTGTAGTTCTGGCTTGTGGCGCCACCGATTGGCGCGACTTGAACATCGAAGGTCGCGGATTGGCCGGCATTCATCAGGCGATGCAGTATTTGCCGCCGTCGAACAAGGTGCAGCAGGGCGACATCGAAGAGACGACGATTTCGGCCGAGGGCAAGCAAGTGGTGATCATCGGTGGCGGCGACACGGGCGCCGACTGCCTGGGCACGGCGATTCGCCAGGGTGCCAAGTCGATCACCCAACTCGAGATCTTGCCGCAACCACCGACCACCCGTGGCGAGGAGAACCCGTGGCCGCAGTGGGGTTTAATTTTCAGAACATCTTCGGCTCACGAAGAGGGTGGCGAACGGATTTACTCGGTGGCCACCGAAAAGTTTTTGGGCGATGAATCAGGAAATGTTCGGGCGTTGCAAATTTGCGACGTCGAATCGGTGGGTAACAAGTTCGTGCCGATTGCCGGAACGGCGCGTGAACTGAAAGCCGATCTGGTTCTGCTCGCTCTCGGTTTCGTCGGACCGGAGAAACCATCTTGGTTGCTGAATCTGGGTGTCGAGTTCGATGATCGAGGCAATGTGGCGCGTGATGACCACTACATGTCGAGCGTTCGAGGTTTGTTCGTCGCGGGTGACATGGGTCGCGGACAAAGTCTGATCGTTTGGGCGATCGCCGAAGGAAGGGCGGCCGCCGCCGCCGTAGACAAATATCTGATGGGCGACACGAGTTTGCCGGCACCGATAGTCGCCTCGGCAAAGGCTCTCAACTAGTCGGCCAAAAAGGGCTTGATCATTTCGGGCGACGCGAATCGCTTACGATGGTGAGCAATGTTGTCGCGAAAGTTTCAGGCGATCTGCATCGCCGTGCTCGTTTCGTCCTTCATAATGGGGTCGTGCGGGGTCGATGTCTCGGGAACCGCGACGACCGTCGTGCCGATCGGGCCGACCGATTTCGCCACGATTCCGCCCGTGCAAACCACCCTGCCAAACACGACGACGACGCTTCCGCCCGGGGCGATCGGGGTCGAGCAGGAGTATGTAGTGCAAGCTGGAGATTCTCCGATCAAGGTTGCATCGATTTTCGGCATCACAGTGACGGAGTTGTTGGCATGGAACGGCCTGGTTGCGGCCTCGCAATTTCCGTATCCGGGGCGCAAACTCAAGATTCCGCCGTCAGCCCAGGTGGTCTCGACGAATGTGCAGCAGACGACCACGGCCAACCCCGTGGGCAAACCCGGCTGCGGCAATCGACCGGCAGGAACATACGAAGTCGCCCAGGGTGACTCGCTCTATGTGATCATGAAAAAGTTCTGCGTCTCGATGCCCTCGCTTTTGGCGGCGAACCAGTGGTCGAGCATCGACGTGTTTCTCTATGCGGGGATGAAGATCAACATTCCGCCGGCCGGTTCTTGATCGGCGCTCAACGCGTCGTTTTGTTGCGTCTTTTGGTCTGACGGGCGAGCGCGAGCGAAATCAGCTCGTCGAGCAACTGCGGGTAGCTGAGCCCCGAGGCTTGCCACAACTTGGGGTACATCGAGATCGGCGTGAAACCGGGGATCGTGTTGATTTCGTTGCAGAGAAACCCGCGCCCCGCATCACCATTGCGCTGTTTTTCTTCGTAGAAAAAATCGACTCGGGCCATGCCCTCGGCGCGGAGGACTTTGTAGATTCGCAGAGCAAGTTGTTGCACCTGCTCGGTTTCTTTCGCTGACAAAGGAGCGGGAACCAGCAACTTCGCGCCATCGACCAGATATTTGTCTTCGTAGTCGTAGAACTCGTGGCTCGGCACGATTTCACCGGGCAAAGATGCGCGCGGGCTTTCGTTGCCCAGCACGGCGACTTCGATCTCGCGACCGACGATCGCCTCTTCGATCAACGCCCATTCGTCGTATTCGAGGGCAAGTTGCAGGGCCGCGAGAACTTCTTCGCGGCTCTTCGCTTTCTGTACGCCGATCGACGAGCCCATGTTCGCGGGCTTGACGAACAACGGCAGGCCGAAATCTTTCAACGCCCGATCCACGAGTTGTTGATGATCATCGCTGGCCCGAGCCACGAGAAATTTTTGTTGATCGATTCCGTTCGCCGCCATGATTTGTTTGGCGACGCCCTTGTCCATGGCGACGGCGCTGCCCAAGACGCCCGACCCGACATAAGCGACATGCGCGAGTTCGAGCATGCCCTGCACGGTGCCGTCTTCGCCCATCGGGCCGTGCAACAAAGGAAAGACCACGAGTTGCGTTTCGTCGCCGAGTTTTTTCAGCACGACGTCAGAGTTCGTCGCGACTCCCTTGACCTGCAGAGACTCGACATCGGGTGACGGCGGCAACTCGGCATGTATCCACTCGCCGTGACGGGTGATTCCGATTGTCGTGACCGAGTATTTCTCGGCGTCCAAGGCGCGCAAAACATGCGCGGCTGTCACACAACTGACATCATGTTCGGCCGACTCGCCACCAAAGAGTACGACGACGCGAGTTTTTTGATTTCGATTCGGTTGCGTCACTCGTATTTACGGTACTCGCAACTTCGAGTCAAACAGCCGCTTCGCATCTGCACAGTTAGGCTCTAGAAGATATGCGCTTCATGGCAGCAGATGTTGCTCGCGCTGTCGGCGGAGAACTGGTCGGCTCGAACGCGCACCTGTCGGGGGTCTCTTTCGATTCGCGAACTTTGACGCCAGGACAACTGTTCGTTCCGATCATCGACCAACGCGACGGTCATGACTTCATCGGCGACGCGATCAGTCGTGGGGCGGGCGCATATCTGACCGCGCGCGAAACCCAGGGTCGAACCGCGATAAAGGTGACTGACACGGCGGCTGCGTTGCTCGAGTTGGGCAAATGGGCGAGAGACAAACTCGACAACCAACTGCAGAGTCGTGTTGTGGGCGTGACCGGTTCGGTCGGCAAAACTTCGACGAAAGACTTCATCGCGGGCGCGGTCGGCGCGGGTCGTCGAGTGCACGCGAACGCGAGATCGTTCAACAACGACTACGGACTTCCGACCACGATTTTGAATGCTCCTGACGCCACCGAGGTTCTGGTGTTGGAAATGGGGATGCGTGGTTTTGGCGAAATCGCCAAGTTGTGTCGAGTCGCAAAACCGACTGTCGGGGTGGTGACGGCGGTGGCGAGTGCGCACACCGAGCGAGTCGGGTCGATCGACGGGGTGGCGCGGGCGAAACAAGAGTTGGTCGAGGCGCTGCCTGTTTCGGGCACGGCGATTCTGAATCTAGATGACGCTCGGGTCGCGGCGATGGCGGGCGCGACATCGGCGACGGTGTTGACCTACGGCGAGTCTGCGAATGCCGATGTGCGCATGGTTTCATGCACTCTCGACGACCACGCTCGAGCGCTCGCCTCGGTCGCCACACCGTGGGGCGCCGTCGAATTGCGAATGCAGGTTTCAGGTCGCCACATGGCGCACAACGCCCTGGCCGCGATTTGTGTGGCCGGGGTCTTTGGCGTGGATCTGCAACTTGCCTCGTCGGCGGTCTCCGACGCGCAGATTTCCGAGTCGCGCATGCAGATGCGAAAGACTTCGAAGGGTGCGTTGGTGATCGACGACTCGTACAACGCCAATCCAGCGTCGATGCGTGCGGCGCTTGAGACACTCAATCTGTTGCCCGCGAATCGTCGAGTGGCATTTTGCGGTTTGATGGCCGAGTTGTCAGAGTCCGAGAAAGAGCATCAGGCGATTCGCAAATTGGTCGAGCAGTTGGGCATCGATCTTGTCGCCGTCGAGACGAGTTTTTATGGCGTCGAACCCGTTGGTCTCGAGACCGCGAAGTCGATGCTGAAAAATCTCGATGCCGATGTCGTCGCTTTGGTCAAGGGCTCGAAAGTGACGGGACTCGGCCGGCTTTTCGAGGGGCTATAGAACAGTTTCTTCCTGGCGCTCGATTCGCTCGATGTCGCACCACCACCACAACACAGCGGCCCACAGCGAGCCGAGGATCAACAGCCACCGCGATCCGTATCTGTCGATCATCGGACCAAAGACGAGGTTGCCGATCGGCACTGTTCCGCCGAACGCCATGAACCACAGCGCCATTACACGGCCGCGAATCTCTGGCGCGAGACCCGCCGAAAAAACCGTCTGCATCGCCGTCGTGGTGAAAAAATAAGCACCTCCGAGAAAAAATGCAGTGGCGAAGGCGAGGGCGACGGTTGGCGCAAAAGCGAACGCCATCATGCTCGCACTGAAACTGGCGAAGCCGATGCGAATAAGTTTTCGGTTGTCGACGTTGACGAACAGCGTGGAAATGCTGAGGCCACCGATACAGGCGCCCAAACCCCAAATCGCGTAGAGGGCCTTATATGCGTTGCCTTGCGGATCGATATCAAAATTGAGTTTGGCCACGGCGGGAAATAGGCCGACATAGGGCAACGAGAGCAACGAAAACGACGCGAGCGAAAGCACCAGACGAGAAACGACGACACGTTCCCGGGCGATTTTGAAGGCGAAAGTAAATCGTCGCCAGCCAGTCGTTGAATCTCGGGCCACATCGGCGATCGGAACAGAGATCAGCGCAAAGATCACAAACAAATATGTCGCGGCGTTGATCGCAAAGAACTCGGCGGCGGTCACGCCGAAACGCGAAAGAATCAAGACGACGATCGGCCCAATCACGCGTGCGCCATTGATGACCGTCGAGTTGAGAGAGATTGCGCCACCCAGATCTCTCGGCGGCACCAAACTGACGAGCATCGCCGACCACGCGGGTATCTGCAAGGCGTTGCCGATTCCGACGCCAAGTTGGGCGATGAACAGCAAAACGATCGTCGCGTCATTGGCCGTAAACGCCGCGAGCAGAAGCGAACTGCAAAGTTGAAGCGACTGCATCGCGACCAGGAACTTTTTGCGATTGACGCGGTCGGCCAGCACCCCGCCCGGAATCGACAGCAGCAGGATCGGCCCGAGTTGGGCGAAGATCAACAGAGCGACGAGAGACGCCCGACCCGTGCGCGAGTAGATGTAGATCGGCAAAATGATGTTTTGAATCCATGTGCCGATGTTCGAGGCGAAAGAAACAACCCAGATTCGGCGAAATGCTCGGTTTTGAAATGCGGCGCGCGCACTGCCCGAGTTGTTCTTGTTTTGGCGACCGACGGGCCGAGACGCGTCAGGCGTTTCAGTTGTGTCAGTCATGCGCGAACCGACGCAACGCTAGTGCAATACTTGGGCGATGGAATCGAATTTGTCTCGGACAAGCAAGCAGGACGCCGAATCGGCCTTGTCGACGACTCGATCATGCTCCACGAGACACGCGATTTTTTCTGAGTGTCCGCATTGCGGTTCTGCTTTGCACGCCGAACACGCCCATTTCAAATGCTCGGGCTGTGGTTGGCGCGACAGTTGCTGCGACTGAAACTACAAAACTTTCAGGCAGTCAGCGGCCGTTTTGCCTAGCGCCTCGGCGGCGGGGCCATTGGTGATTTCGCCACCGACCGTGTTGACCCCAAGTCGCAGTCTCGGGTCGTTTTGTGCGGCAACCTTCGTGCCCAATTTGGCAACCGAGAGCAAGTACGGCAACGTCGCGTTCGTCAAGGCATACGTGCTGGTGTGAGGCACGGCACCGGGCATGTTGCCGACGGCGTAGTGCAAGACGCCGTGTTTTTCGTAGACGGGCTCTTTGTGCGTGGTCTCGTGAATCGTTTCGATACAGCCACCTTGATCAACGGCGACATCGACGATCACGGCGCCGCGTTTCATCGTTTTGACCATCTCTTCAGAAATGACGACTGGGGCGCGCGCCCCCGCGACGAGAACCGCTCCGATTACCAGGTCGGCCTGGGTGATGTAGCGCTCGATGGCGCCGCGGTTCGAAGCGATCGTGGTGATTCGCGAGCGGATGATCTGATCTAGAAAACGGAGCCGATCGAGGTTTTTGTCGAGCAGAACCACCTCGGCTTCCATGCCACCTGCTGTCCATGCCGAGTTCCAGCCCACGTTGCCTGCACCGACAACGAGAACCTTCGCCGGATGCACGCCAGGGGCGCCGCCCATCAGCACGCCACGACCGCCATTCGGGCTCTGCAGGTAAAACGCGCCGACCTGTGTGGCGATGCGACCCGCGATCTCGCTCATCGGCGCGAGCAAAGGCAATGATCCGTCGGCTTCTTGCACGGTCTCGTAGGCGAGAGACGTGGTTTTGTTTTTGAGCAGCGCATCGGCGACTTTTGGATAGGCAGCGAGATGCAGATAGGTGAACAAAGTCAAATCGGGGCGCAAGAAATCGAATTCTTTGACGGTCGGCTCCTTGACCTTGGCGACCATTTGTTGCGACCAGGCCTCGGCCGCGGTGGCCACGATCGTCGCCCCGGCGGCGACATATTGGTGGTCTTCGATAGATGCGCCGGCGCCCGCTTGCGTCTCGACGAAAACTTCCACGCCAGCCCGTTCAAGTTCGCGCACTCCGTCTGGGGTGAGCGCGACCCGCCCTTCGGATGTCTTGGTTTCTTTGGGCACTCCGAGCGTTTTGATCGCCAGAGACGTCATGTGGTCAAATCTAGTGGATTTATGTAATGCTTGAGAATGTTCGTCTAGTGAGTTCGGGAGTTTCGACCAGTGGGACTTGTTGATGGGAAGTGAGCGCGGTTCGGTAGAACTCGTGAATGTCACCAAGCGTTACGGAGATGTCGTCGCCGTCGACACGCTGAATCTCGAAATTAAATCGGGCGAGTTTCTTTCTTTGTTGGGTCCAAGTGGTTGCGGAAAAACGACGACACTGCGAATGCTCGCGGGGTTCGAGCAGCCAGACGAGGGTTTCGTGCGGATCAGCGGTGAATATGTGCAGGGCGTGCCGCCATACAAGCGCGATGTCAACACCGTGTTTCAGCACTACGCGTTGTTTCCCCACATGAGCGTCGCCGAAAACGTCGCATATGGTTTGCGACAAAAGGGAGTGTCAAAAGACGAGATCGCGACAAAAGTCATCGAGGCGCTCGACATGGTGCAAATGTCGAAAATGGCGACCCGCAGGCCTCGGCAGTTGTCGGGCGGCCAACAGCAGCGCGTCGCGGTGGCGCGCGCGTTGGTGAATCGTCCGAGCATCTTGCTTTTGGATGAGCCTCTTGGAGCGCTGGACAGAAAGCTTCGAGAAGAGATGCAGATCGAATTGAAACTTTTGCAGAGTCGCCTCGGAATAACGTTCGTGTTCGTGACGCACGATCAGGAAGAGGCGATGTCGATGTCAGACCGAATCGCGATCATGTTGGACGGGCATGTCGAGCAGTTGGGAGATCCGGAGACGGTTTACGAGCGACCGACATCGGCTTTTGTAGCCGGATTCATTGGACGCAATAATTTTTGGCGCGGAGTGGCGACGGAAAACGGAGCAAAGGCCGACGACCAGACAACTTTTGTGGCGTCGAGACCCGAGGAAAATGTGCCGACGGGTCAAGAGGCGTTGGCCGCGGTGAGGCCCGAGTGCATAAACCTTTCGGCGACCAAACCAGGCGCGACCAGCAACGTCGTGGGAGCCAAAGTGGCGGGTGTCTCGCATTTCGGCGACGTCCTGCAATACGTCGTGCGCAGCGGCTCGCGCGATCTTCTGGTTCAGGTGAGCCGCACCGACCCGTCGCGGTTCGGGGTAGGCGACGAGGTTTGGTGTAGTTGGTCGGCCGACGATGTGTTCTTGTTCTCGGCCCGTCAGGCGTCTCTTGTGTTGGCGGGTGCCGAGTCAGAAGTAGTAACTTAATCAACAACTGAAATTAGGGGGAACAATGAATAACGAAAAGAAGCAACTGAGAATCTTGGCGCCGGAGAGTTTTCGCCGAAGCCTGTCGCGTCGAGCGTTTATTCAAGGAGGCACCGCGGCAGCAGGCTTTGCGGTGTTGCTCGGCGCGTGCGGCGGCTCTGACGACGCGGCAACCGACGGTGGCGACTCAGGTGGAGAGGCAACTGGCGACTACAGCCGAGTGATCAACAAGTCTTCGGGTTCGCTCGCGATGTACACGTGGGGCGACTACAACGACCCCGACATCATCGGCGCGCTCGCCGAGAGCGAACTTGGTGTGACGATGAAGGTCGACTATTACCCGAGCAACGAAGATCTCATCACCAAGTTGGCGGCGGGAGCGGGCAACAGCGGTTTCGACATCGTCGTGCCGACCGGTCCGTACATTCCACAGATGATCGAAAAAGGTTTGATCCAAAAATTGGACATGTCGAAGATTCCCAACTTCGTAAACCTTGACACGGCCTACATATCTCGCGACTGGGACCCGAACAACGAGTACTCGGTCTGCAAGAACTGGGGTAGCACGGGGTACTTCTACAACAAGACGAAGATCACCCGCAAAATGGAAACCTGGCAAGACTTCATCGACGCCTGCATGAACGAGGGCAGCGGCGATTGCGCGATGATCGACACGGCGCCGAACATGTGCGGCATGTGGTACTGGGCGAACGGCCACAACTGGAACGACCAAGACGCGGCCAAGCTTGACGCGTGCGAGAAGTTCCTCGTCGACGAGTTCGCACAGCACATCAAGGCGTTCGACTCGTATCCGAGCACGAAACTCGCCGAAGGTGCGTACTCCCTTGCGATGGGATGGAACGGAGACATACGACAGGCCTACTCACGAATCGCCGACGCAGGCGGAAACCCCGACGAGTGGGTGTGGGTGCTCGGCGCCCCAGCCACCGAGTTGTGGATGGACACCTACTGCGTCGCGGCCGGCGCGCCAAACCCCGACGCGGCGCACGCGTGGATCAACTGGGAGCTCGTGCCCGAGATCTCGATCAAAGATCTGCAGTATCACGGTTACAACACCGGATTGAAGAACATGGACACGCTCGTGGCCGAGTTGGCACCCGACCTCAAATTGGGTGAAATGATTTTCTTCTCGCCTGATCAGGTTGCGACCTTTCAGACCCAGGAAATCACCCCGACTCTCGATCGCATGGTCGACATCATGAACAAGATCAAGGCAAAAGCCGGAGCCTGATCAAAGCCACGTCGGGGCAGAACAAACTGAATTGACGTGAGCACCACGGCGCCACCGCGAACCGTTCGGTTGCGGGCGCCACGCTTTGCGCTCGCGTTGCCCTCGATTTTTTGGTACACGGCGTTCTTCGTCGTGCCGATTCTTCTGGTCGTCGTTTACTCGTTCGGCACGAAAGACTCGAGCAAGCTTGTGCCTGTCGACTTTTCCAACCCGTCGACGGCGAGCTATGGCGCGGTCTTCGACGAAACTTTTTTCCAGGTTTTTCGCAGCACCGTGCGCATATCGATCACGGCGACGCTGCTGTGCTTGTTGATTGGCCTGCCAGTCGCGTATTTCGCCGCGTTCAAAGTCACGGAGAAGTGGCGGGCGATCGTGCTCGCCGCAGTCGTCGTGCCGAGTTTCACGAGTTTCCTGATTCGCACCGTCGCTTGGCGAATACCGTTGGCTCCGAACGGTGTGTTTTCAAAATGGCTACAAGACATCGGGCTAGTGGGCGACAAAGGTATTCAGATTTTGGAGACCGCTGGTGCCGTGCAGTTGGCGATCGTCTACAACTATCTCGGGTTCATGATTCTGCCTTTGTATGTCGCGTTTGACCGCATCGACATTCGACTGCGCGAAGCGAGCAAAGATCTTGGTGCGGGTCGGTTCTCGACTTTCTTTTCGGTGACCCTGCCACTCGCCGGCCCGGGCATAGCGGCGGGCGTGCTGCTCACGTTTATTCCGATGTGTGGCGACTATGTGACTGCGACGGTGCTCGGCGGGGCGAAAGGCAACATGATCGGCGCGATGATCGCGTCGCAATTCAACCAGGCCCAGAACTGGCCGCTCGGTTCGGCGATGGCGGTGCTGATGATCGCAGCCGTGTTGCTGACGCTCGTCGTCGGTGCGACGATCGTGTGGCTGGTGCCGAAGTTGTTGATGCTCATCGAGCCAGTGACGCAAGCGTGGCGGCGCGCGCGTGCATCAAGGCCGCGCAATGTCGGCAGTAAGCCATCTTCGATTTCGGCGACCGCCGACACGGTTTTGCACCGAACACTCGGTGTTTGGACCGCACTAGTTCTGGTTTTCCTGTTCATACCCGTTGCGCTCGTGTTTCTGCATTCTTTCAACCGCGGTAATTCGTTCACAATCTGGTCGTATGCAGTCAGCACAAAGTGGTGGGGTGAACTCTTTGACGGCGCCGTTTTCGCCCAAACCGCGCTGTTGTTCGCCGCCATAGTCGTCGCGGCTCTCGTCGCCCGACGAGTCTTGAAACGGCGCAGCCAATTCGGCGGGGGATACAACGCGTGGATAGTGCCGAGCGGTCTCGCGCTCGCGCTCGTGGTCAACGGCCTGATCACCAATTGGTATGCGAATCTTTTCGACTTCTCGGGTATCGGCGACGCGATTCGCAATTCTTTCTTAGCCGCGCTCGGTGCCACGATCGTTGCGGTGTTGCTCGGTGGCAGCGCGGGCGTGGCGCTCGCACGACGACCCGGCAGGTGGTCGACCGCGTTCATGGTCGTCGTATTTCTGATTCTCGTGACGCCCGAAATCATGGAAGCCATCGCGCTTGCCACGTGGTTTCCCCGCATCCAAGACTTGCCGATCGTCGGGCACATTTTCACCGCAGGGTGGGGGCCGTTCAACGGCGGCATGAACAAGTTGTGGGTCGGTCAGTCGATGTATGCGTCGGCCGTGGTCACTCTGATCGTGCGAGCGCGGTTGTCGGGACTGGATGAATCGCTCGAACAGGCCGCGGCCGACTTGGGCGCACCACCCGCCCGTGCCTTCAGGCAGATCACCTTGCCGCTCATCGCGTCGGCAATGATCGCGGGCGGGTTGCTGTCGTTCGCGTTGTGCCTCGACAACGCCGTCGTGTCGTCGTTGATCAGCGAGGCCGGTTCGACGACTTTCCCGGTCGCGTTGCTCGGTGCAACGCGCAGCACGATCAAGCCGTTTTGGGGAGTGGGTGCGGTGAGTCTCTTCTTCGTGACGATGGCGTCACTGTGGTTCTTGGTCGTGATCTTGCGTCGAGGTGGCGCTTCGGCCGGCAACATCGCCGCGACCCTAACGGGCTCGTGATCTGTTTTCGCCTCTGCGCCAACACATCTAAATGTTGATCTAATCTTTTGACATGGCCAGGAAGTGTGAACGCCCTTCGTGCAATGAACGCGGAGAGGTGGCCTACATGATCGATACCGCGAACTTGATAGTCAATATCGACGCGCCGATTCCGCGTGATTCGTCTCGGGTGAACATTTTGTGTCGCCGCCATGCCGACGCTCTGGTGGTGCCGCGCGACTGGATTATTTTCGACAACCGAACAAAAAAGCAGCGCTTGTTCAGTGCGCCAGCCGCGCCGCGAGCCCAAAAGGCGAAACAGCCGAGGCGCGAAAAGAAGAAGGCGATGGCCGTGGTCCAAGATTTGTTCGAGTTCGCGACAAGGGTGACGACCCCACCGCCCGAACCCGTGGTCGAGGAAGTCGTCGAGGAAATTGAATATGGAGACCTGCAAGAAACCCAGGCGATGCCGTGGACCCCGCAATTCGATCGCACTGGTGATCTGGACGGAAGACTGAGGGCAAAAGGGCGACTTCTTTCGCGGGCGTTCGGCTTCGACGATGTCGACTTGGATCACGACCAGCAGCATCCCGAGTATTAGACGAATCGATGGATGTAGTCGCGTCGGTCGAGGTGCCGGTTTCAGTCGAAAAACTTTTTGATTTTGTCGCCGACCTGGGCAATTATCCGCGGTGGCTCGAGTTGGTGCACGAGGTCTCGTCGTTGAACGAAGTCGAAGGACCCAACCCGGTTTGGGTGGTCGAGTTGCGCGCCCGGCTCGGCATTTTCGCGCGGTCGAAACGCCTGCGAATGTCGCGAACGGTGTTTGAGCGCCCGAGGGTGGTGGTTTTCGAGCGCGATGAGAAAGACGGTCGAAAGCATTCGGCATGGATACTGAAGGCCGCGGTAACCGCGACGCCGAACGGCTCGATGCTCGAGGCCAACCTGCACTATTCGGGCAGTTTGTTCACGGGCGGCGTCTTGGAGCGGGCTCTTGCCGATCAGATAAACGCCGCGCGAGAAAAATTGATCGGTTCGCTCAGCGCGAACTGATCGTAACCGGCTGACCCGCGGCAAGTTGACCGCAGGCAGCGTCGATGTCCGTACCGCGGTTGCGACGTACCGTCGCGTTGACGCCCAGATCAATTAGTTGGTCGGCGAATTCACGGACACCTTCTTGCGTCGTGCCTTTCGTCGGATAGCCGGGCGTCGGGTTCAGCGGAATCAGGTTGACGTGCGCGCTCGGCTTGAGGCTCTGACAAAGTTTGGCGAGTTCGCGAGCGTCGCGCGGGGTGTCGTTTACGCCGCCGATCAGGGCCCATTCAAAAGTTATGCGTCGATTTTTTTTCTGCAGATATTTTCGGCACGCTTGCATCAGATCTTCGATCGGATAACGCTTGTTGATCGGCACGAGCGAGTCGCGCAAGTCGTTGCGCGCGGCATGCAGAGAAACGGCGAGGTTCACCGGCAAGGGACGCTCACTGAGGGTGTTGATGCCAGGAATGATGCCGACCGTTGAAATAGTCAGGTGTCGGGCCGAGATGCCGATCGCATCGTGAATGCGGGTGACGGCCTGCCATACGGCTTCTTCATTGGCCAAAGGTTCGCCCATGCCCATGAACACGACATTGGCAAGACGTTGATTGCGCGCGGCGCTAGTGCGCGCGGCGTGCACGACCTGTTCGACGATTTCGCCCGCGGTGAGTTGTCGATTGAAGCCGGCCTGGCCTGTCGCACAAAATCCGCAGGCCATCGCGCAACCCGCCTGGGTGCTGACGCAAACCGTCGCGCGCTCGGCGTAGTGCATCAATACCGATTCGATCTTGTATCCGCCGTCGACAAGTTGCCAGAGAAACTTCGTGGTGTCGCCGCGGTCGCTGACGCTCGACGAAACCTCGATCAGGCTGGCCTTGAAAGTGGAGTCGACTTTTGCGCGCAGGTCTTTGCTGATCGTCGTGATTTCAAGTGGAGCCTGGAAATCGACGTAGAGCCCACGCCAGATTTGATCTAGGCGATAATTCGGGCCTTCGCCGAGCAACTCGGCGATGTCTTCGCGACTCGCGTCGTAACGCGAAACAGTCAAGTTGGCGGCCAATCTATTTCAGGTGCTTTTGGGCGAGATTTTCGTAGTCGGCCATGCGCGCGCGGAGAACATCTAGGCTCGCCGTCCAGAACGATTCGTCGCTGACATCGAGATTGAAAGCCTGGCCGAGTTGCTCGGCGGTGTCCATGCCGGCGCGGGAGAGAACCGTGTCATACCCGCCACGAAATCGCTCGGGGTCGCGGCTGTACTGGGCGTACAAACCCAGACCGAACAGCAGACCATATGTATAGGGCCAGTTGTAAAAATGACTGCCGTAATAGTGGGGTTTGAGCACCCACATGTGCGGATGCGCGGTGGTCTGATCGATGCCGTCGCCGTAGGCCTGGGCCTGGGCTTCGAGCATCATCTCGTTGAGTTCGCTGACGCCGAGAGTGCGTCGTTGACGGCGGGCGAACACCTCGGTTTCAAAGAGAAATCGACTGTGAATATCGACCACGACCTGGTTGGCCCCGCCGAGGTCGGTGTCGAGCAGGGCTAGTCGCTCATCGCCTGAAAGACGCGACAAACCTTCTTCGACGACAAGCGTCTCGCAGAAGATGCTCGCGGTTTCGGCCAACGCCATCGGCAGTCGTTTTTGCAACGGTGTTCGGTCGGCCAATTGGGTGTTGTGATAGGCGTGACCAAGTTCGTGCGCGGTGGTCTGGGCAGAGTCGACGCTGCCGCTCCAATTGAGCAGAACCAGCGAGCGGTCATCGACGAACGACATACAGAACGCCCCGCCGACTTTTCCTTCGCGCGGGCCCGCATCGATCCACTTTTCGGCCAATGAACGATCGACGAGGTGGGCAAGATTGTCGCTATAGGCGGCGAACGCGCCGCGCACGAGGTTCACACCCTGGTCCCATGTGATTTGGCTCGGTGCGACGTTCAACGGGGCGAACAAGTTCCACCAGGCGAGACCGTTCTTGTCACCGTGCAACCTCGCGCGGATGTTCATCCATCGACGAAAATCAGGCAGCGATGTGGTCACGGCGCTCTGCATCGCGTCGAAAGTTTTTCTGCTGACGCTGTTCGCGTAAAGCGAGGCGTCGAGCGGCGAGGCCCAGTGTCGGCGACGATTCACCGCGTTGGCCTCGCCCTTGATCGAGTTCATCGCCGCGGCACACGGCATGGCGACGGTCGGCCATGCTCGCATCTCTGCGTCGTACGCGGCTTTCCGCACGCGAACATCAGAATGCGACGACATTCCGCGAACGGCGGTGATCGGAAGCGTCTTTGATCCGTCGGGAAGATCAACTTCGACGGTCAACTGCGAAGTTATGTCGCCCTGCAGTCTCGACCACGCCGACGAGCCGGTCGTCGAAAGTTCGGAGTAAAAACCCTCTTCGATTTCGCTCATCTGATGTTCGGCCCGAGCCTGAAGTCTCTGTAGCGGCCCGAGGTGCTCGCGGGCGACCTCGCTTACTTTTGCCAGGTCGTCGGCGCCGAGCGAGGCGACCCAGTCGGCGAGGCGGGCGAGCAGCGGGGCGAGACGCGAGTCGACAACCTCGAGTTCGCTTAGAAGACCTTGCGCCTTCTCGTCGCGCGTGTCGGTGCTAACAGTGGCGTAGACATAAGCGCCGAGGATTTCGGATTCTTTGATCGTCTCATTCATCGCCGTGATGACTTTGTTCGCCGCCTCACCGTCTTGACGCGTGGGTTTCCGCGCATCTACGGCGCGAATGTTGTGTTGTTCGAATTGGGCCTCGAGACGGGCGACATTGGCCCCCGTGCGCTCCATCGCGTCGGCGAAAGATCGCGACTCGAAAGATTCGTGGACGTCTGCAACCGACCAGCGCGGCAAAAGAGTGTCTGTCATTTCGACAATTGTATTGGTCGCAGCCTGGGTCGACGGGTCGAGACGCTTCGAGTTTGATCGTTGCGGAGATTAGGCGCCGATGTCGGCGACGAACGCTTGCTCTTCCTTGTGGGTCAGAAAACCGATTTTCTCGTAGGTTCCGATGGCGGCGAGATTGTCTTTGTCGACATAGAGCAAGCCTGTTGTGGCGCCGCCTTTCGCCAGATGATCGAGGCCGGCGAGGGTGAGCGCGCGCCCAAGACCTTTTTTGTGTTGACTCGGATCTACGGCGATCACGTAGATTTCGCCGATGCGCGGATCTTGTTCGCGATCGATTTTTGTCCAGCAGAATGCGGCGAGCTGTTCTGAGCCGGGCAAAAAGTAAAGCAAGAAACCCCGAGGATCGAACCATTTCTCGGATTGTCGTGACCGCAGAATTTCTCGCGTCCAGCCGCCTTGTTCGGGGTGCTCGCTGAACGCCCGGTTGTTGACCGTGATCCATGCGTCGTCGTCGATGCCGACGCGAAATGACCGGGTCTCGACTTGGCGCCCGCCCGCGAGCACATCTTCGGCGAGAGGCAGGGCAACCCGCATCTGCAGAAGTTTTCGACCCGTGTTGAAACCCATTTTTTCGGCGAGCGTGATGTGGTTTGTCGACGGGTCGGAGACCCACCAGTGCACATGCCCGCCACCTTCAGACTTGATGATGTTGATCGCCTCGGTCATCAGAGACTTGCCAAACAAGAGGATTTTGTCGCGCGACTTCGGGTGAACGACTAGATCAATCGCCCACGAGTCGTTGCCGCGTGAAATTTGGCAATAGGCGAGAGGTGCGTGCGAAGCGGCGTCACGGGCGGTGATGCCGGCGAAACCGCTTCGCCCACCTTGACGCAGATCGAGCCACAAATGGTCGTTGAGCGGCCTGCGCTGATCGTGGCTGCTGACCGCCTGCAACAACGAATCGATCTCGGTGATGTCGCGGTCGGCCATGGTTCGCTTCACATCGAGATTGAACACATCTGCAGGCTATCTATGGCCGATGATGGCTAGTGTTTGCGAATGGTGGTCGGCAAAAAAATTGAGATTCAAAATCGAGCGACGAGTGTGCTCAATTTGTTGAAACGCGAATACCCCGTGGCGATCTGCGAGTTGACTCACGATTCGGCATTTCAACTGCTCGCCGCCACGATTCTCTCGGCGCAGTGCACGGATGTTCGAGTGAACATGGTGACCCCCGCGCTGTTTGCGGCGTACCCGACGCCAGAAAAGTTGGCCTCGGCCGATTTGTCGCATGTCGAGCAACTCGTGCGAAGCACGGGTTTTTACCAGACGAAGGCGAAGAATTTGATCGGCATGGCAGACCAGGTCATGACCAGGTTCGGTGGCGAGGTGCCCCGGGAAATCGAGGACTTGATCACGCTGCCCGGGGTTGGTCGCAAGACGGCGAATGTTTTGCGCAGTGTCGTGTTCGGTCTGCCGGGTTTGCCGGTTGACACGCATGTCGGGCGGCTGTCGAGGCGACTGGGTTTGACGAAACTCGAAGACGCCGTGAAAGTTGAATTTGAACTTAACGCGTTGTTGCCCCCTGTCGAATGGGGCGAATTCAGTTTGCGGTTGATCTTGCACGGCCGACGAGTGTGCGACGCTCGCAAGCCCAAGTGCGAAGAGTGTTTGCTCGAGTCGTTGTGCCCGAGTTCGTTGCTGCCGACAAAACGCAAACCGCGGAAAGTTGTCAAGAAGGGCGCGAAGAAGAGTGCGAATAAGAGCTCAAAGAAGACTGCGAAAAAAACTGCGAAGAAAGCGCGGCGAAAGTGAGCGATTCATCACGACGCACGAGCACGCTGGCCGAGTTGGCGGCGTTGACCGAGAACGTCGAGCGCTGTCGCGAGCGAATCGCAGCGTTGGCAGAGTCGCAACGCCTGGCGATGGCGAACCCTGATCAGGCAGATGAAGATGACGGCTTGTTGATGGCGATCTACGAGGCCGAGCGCGGTTTGACCAACGCCGTTCGGCTTTTGCAACGCGCGACGCGGGGTCGATAGGGGTTTTTCAGGCAGAATATACGAGTGCCTGAAGCGAACACCGCCAAAGAAACGACCGCATCGATCCGCTCGGGTGAGCGTCCGTTGGTCGCCGTTTTGGATTACGGAATCGGCAACTTGCGTTCTGCGCAGAAAGGTCTGCAGTTCGTCGGCGCAGACGCGCGGCTGACGAACGATGTCAAGTTGATCGCCGACGCGCATGCAGTGGTGTTGCCAGGCGTCGGCAATTTTGGCGCGTGCATGAACGCCCTGCGCGAGGGCGGACTTGAACAAAGCGTGTTTGCCGCCGTCGAATCAAAACGACCGTTTCTCGGAATCTGCGTCGGCATGCAGATGCTCTTCGAAACCAGCCAGGAGAGCCCGGGAGTCAAGGGTCTGGGTTTGTTGCAGGGCGAGATCGAGTGGTTGCCCGAGGGCGTGCAGCGCCCGCAAATGCAATGGAATCGCCTGAAAGTTTTAAATCACGACGAACTATTCGAGGGCCTGAGCGAGAATCCTTGGATGTATTTCGTGCATTCGCTTTCTGCCGTGCCGGCCGAACGAAGTGTCGTGGCCGCGACATGCAGTTATGGCCAAGATTTGGTGGCCGCCGTGCGGCACAAGAATATTTTCGCGACGCAGTTTCATCCCGAGAAGTCGGCGACCGAGGGTCTGCGAATACTCGGCAATTTCGTTAACTCTTGCGCCGTCATGGCCAGTCGTTGACTTTGTTGCCGCGCGACCCGATGAAAATCTCGCCGACCCGCGCAGAGTTTCACGAATTGGCCGGTCGCAACACGGTGATACCCGTGTGGGCCGAAGTGTTGGCCGATGTCGAGACGCCGGTTTCGGCATACATCAAACTGGTCGGTGATCGACAGGGTTTTTTGCTCGAGTCGGTCGAGCACGGTGAAAGGTGGAGCCGGTTTTCGTTCGTGGGGCGCGACCCCGTGGCGACGCTGGTGCTGCGCGACGGAAAGATCACCACGACCGGTGCGGTGCCGAACACGATGCCGCGCGACAAAGGAATATTGGCCGCGATCGAAAGCCTGCTTGCGACCTACAAGGCACCGTTGCATCCCGACTTGCCGCCTCTACAGGGCGGACTGATGGGATTTTTGGGTTACGACGTCGTGCGCGAAATCGAGAACCTGCCGGGCACACCGCCCGAAGACCGCAACATGCCCGACGCGGTGATGAGCATGATCGGTTCGCTCGCCGCCTTCGATCATTGGCGTCAGCGTTGTTACATGATCGAAAGCGTGCCGACGGCTGGTCTTGACGCCGCGGCGCGCGACGCGGCCTACGACGCGGCGGTTGTGCGCGTGAAAAAAGGTGTCGCTGATTTGTCGACGCCGATCGCCTTCGTGCCCGTCGAGCCGCCTCATCGCGACGACACGCTGAAAGTCGAGTCGCGATCGACCGCCACCGAATTTGAACGCGCGGTCGAGGTGGCAAAGGAGCACATTCAAGCCGGCGATATTTTTCAGGTCGTGTTGTCGCAGCGTTTCGACCTGCAACTCGAAGCCAACCCGTTCGATGTTTATCGGGTGTTGCGACAGATCAATCCCAGCCCGTATATGTATTTCGTCAAGCACGATGACGTGACGATCGTCGGTTCGTCGCCCGAGCCGATGGTGCAGTTGCGCAACGGTCGGGTGATCAGCCGGCCGATCGCGGGCACACGAAAGCGGGGCACGGACGACGAGCAGGATCGAAAACTCGCCGGAGAACTCAAAGAGAATCAAAAGGAGCGCGCCGAGCATGTGATGCTGGTCGATCTTGCGAGAAATGACGTGGGTCGAGTCGCCGAATTCGGTTCGATGAGCGTCGACGAGTTCATGACCCTCGAGCGATACAGCCATGTGATGCACCTGACATCACAGGTCTCGGGCGCGCTGCGCGAGGGTCTCGGCCCCGTCGATGTGTTGCGCGCAACCCTGCCGGCGGGCACCGTTTCTGGGGCGCCAAAAGTTCGGGCGATGCAGATCATCGACGAACTTGAATCGAGCAAACGCGGGCCGTATGCAGGGGTCGTCGGATACATCGATTTCTCCGGCAATCTCGACACGGCGATCGCGATTCGCACGATGTTCGTGGGTGCGCACGGCGCGACGCTACAGGCCGGCGCCGGAATCGTCGCCGACAGCGTCGCCCACGACGAAAACCTCGAATGTCGCAACAAGGCGGCGGCGTTGATCGCCGCGATACCGGCCGCGCGACGAATGACAAAACAGCGGGAAGCGGTCGTCGAAAAGTGAGCGGGTTCTTTTTTCGGCGCAGTCACGACACGATCAGCGTCGTTGGCCCCGACGCGCGAAAATTTCTGCACTCGCAATTGGCCAACGATGTCGAATCGTTGAAAGCAGGCGAGTCGCGATACAGCCTGCTGCTCGAGCCGACCGGCAAGGTCACGGGGCTAGTGCGGGTATTTTGCGCCGGCGACGACGAGTTCGTCTGCGACTGCGAGTCTGGTTGTGGCCAGGTCGTGGCGAGTCGTCTGGCGCGATTCAAGATTCGCGTGAAGTGCGAGATATCGGGGTCGGCGCGGGACTATTTCGCGGCGAGGGGTTTATCCGCCGAAAAATATGCCGAATTGCTAAAACTCGAGCAGGCGATCGCGGCATGGCGCGAAAAAGATTTCGCCGTCGATCTGGTCGCTGATCAGAACACTGCGAATCTTCTGACAAAGCACGGCCTGCAACAGGGCGGTTTCGCCGACTTCGAGCGGGCGCGCATTTTGGCGATTTGGCCACAGTTCGGCGCCGACATGAACGAGCAGTCGGTGCCGTCAGAAACCGGTCTGACCGATGTCGCGGTGAGTTTCAGCAAAGGGTGCTACCCGGGACAAGAACTGGTCGAGCGAATGGACTCGCGCGGAGCCGTGGCGCCGCGGTCGCTGCGGTTGGTTCGCAACGATTCTGGGGCGAGAGTCGGCGACGCGGTGATTATCGACACGCAAGACGCTGGTATATATACGAGTGTTTGCCAAGAATTTGCGTTGGCGTTGATCAAACGCTCTGCGGACGCTCGCTCGATTGAGATTGGCTCCTAAACTGCGATATGCCATTTATCTACGCTTTTGACCACAAACACCGTCGGGCGCCGATGAGCATGAAAGATTTGCTCGGCGGCAAGGGCGCGAACCTCGCCGAAATGATGAGCGTGTTGAAGTTGCCGGTGCCGCACGGTTTCACCGTGACGACAGACGCGTGCCGCGCCTACATGAAGAGCGGCTGGCCGAAATCTCTGGACAAAGAACTCGCCGCGCACGTCGCACAACTAGAAAAAAAGATGGGTGCGAAGTTGGGCGATGCGGCGAACCCGCTGTTGGTGTCGGTGCGCTCGGGCGCGAAGTTTTCTATGCCCGGAATGATGGACACCGTTTTGAACCTCGGCTTGAACGATCGAAGCGTCAGAGGTTTGGCTTCTTCGACCCGAGACGAGCGGTTCGCCTTCGACAGCTATCGGCGATTCATCGCGATGTACGGGCGAATCGTGCTTGGCATCGATGGCGCGAAATTCGAACATCCGTTCGAGCAGGCCAAGAAGAATGCCGGCGTGACCAGCGATGCGGCGTTGCCCGCTGCGGCGCTGGTCGCACTTTGCGAGACTTTCAAGGCTGTCGTCAAGGCCGAGACGGGCAAAGAGTTTCCGCAGGAACCCGCCAAACAATTGCGGGGCGCGGTTGAGGCGGTGTTTCGCTCGTGGAACGGCGCGCGGGCGATCGCGTATCGCGTGCGCGAAAAAATCAGCCACGACCTCGGCACCGCGGTCAATGTGCAGGCGATGGTTTTCGGCAATCGCGACAACAACTCAGGCACGGGCGTCGGTTTCACGCGCAACGCGGCGACGGGCGAGAACAAGCCCTATGGCGACTATCTGATCAACGCCCAAGGCGAAGACGTAGTGGCGGGAATTCGCAACACCGAAGACCTCGACGCGTTGAAGCGTCAGTTTCCGACGGTGCACAAAGAGTTGCTCGAAATTTTCGATCGCCTCGAGCGCCACTATCACGACATGTGCGATACCGAGTTCACGATCGATCAGGGCAAGTTGTGGATGTTGCAGACCCGTGTCGGCAAGCGCACGGGAGCCGCGGCGTTGAAGATGGCGGTCGACATGACCTCTGGTTCGGGAAGCGGCAAAAAGTCTTGGAAGATCTCCAAAAAAGAAGCGCTGATGCGGGTGAACGCCGAACACCTTGACCAGGTATTGCATCCGCAGTTCGTCAACAAGTCGAAAGCGATCGCCAAAGGTTTGGCGGCGTCGCCGGGTGCCGCGGTGGGCAAGGTTTATTTCACCGCCGATGACGCCGAGGCGGCGGCCAAGGCGGGACAGGCGGTGATTCTGGTGCGCAGCGAAACGAGCCCCGAAGACGTGCACGGAATGATGGTCGCCAAGGGCATCTTGACGGCGCGCGGCGGTCTGGTCAGTCACGCCGCGGTGGTCGCGCGCGGCTGGGGAACCCCGGCGGTGGTCGGTGCCGATGCGGTGCAGATCGACGGCAAACAATTTCGCGTCGGCGAAACCGTCGTGCGCGAGGGCGATGTAATTTCGCTCGACGGCTCGACCGGCGAGGTGATGTTGGGCGAGATGAAACTCACGGCGGCCGAGCCGACGAAAGAGTTTCAGACAATTCTGAAATGGGCCGACGAGATTCGCAAAGGCAAACTCGCCGTGCGAGCGAACGCCGACACCGCCGACGACGCGACCAAGGCCCGCGAATACGGCGCCGAGGGCATCGGTTTGTGCCGCACGGAGCACATGTTTTTGGCGCCCGATCGTCTGCCCGTCGTGCGAAGAATGATCTTGGCGAGCACCCCCGCCGACGAGGCCGCGGCGCTCGAAGAATTGCGCGTCGTGCAAAAAGAAGACTTCGTTTCGCTGTTGCGGGCGATGTCTGGTTTGCCGGTGACCGTGCGTCTGTTAGACCCGCCGTTGCACGAGTTCTTGCCGAATGTCGACGAACTCGAGATCAAGGCGGCGACCTCGGGGCTCGACGAGCAAGAGACCAAGTTGCTGCGGGCGGCGCACGATTGGGCCGAGGTTAATCCCATGCTTGGTACGCGTGGTGTGCGACTCGGCGTGATCAAACCCGGCCTTTATGCGATGCAGGTGCGCGCGTTGATGCAGGCGGCCGACGAGGTCGCGGCCGAGGGTTACGAGCCGATAGTCGAAGTGATGATTCCGTTGACGGTGACTCGCGAAGAGTTGGCGCTTGCACGATCGTGGGTCGAGAGCGTGCTGGTCGAGCACACGACGCGTCCGAAGATCAAGTCGATCGGTCGCGGCAAACGGGTGAGTCGACCGAATGTCACGATCGGCACGATGATCGAGACGCCGCGTGCGGCGTTGCGCGCCGACGAATTGGCCGAGCATGCCGATTTTTTCAGTTTCGGCACCAACGACCTGACGCAGATGACGCTGGGTTTTTCGCGCGACGATGTCGAGAGTCGAATGATGCCCGCGTACCTCGAGGCGGGGTTGCTCAAGCGCAACCCGTTCGAGACGATCGACCAGACGGGCGTCGGCGAATTGGTCGAAATCGCGGCCAAACGCGGTCGCAAGGCCAAGCGCAAGTTGAAGCTCGGTGTTTGCGGTGAGCACGGTGGCGACCCCGAGTCGATCGGGTTGTTCTATCGTGCGGGGCTCGATTATGTTTCGTGCTCGCCGTACCGAATTCCGATCGCGCGTCTCTCCGCCGCGCAATCAATCATCGGTGGCCTCAAAACCGAAACAAAATAACCCGCGCGCCTCAAGTTCGTCGCCCGAGTTTCAGTCCAGAAAGTTCGGGTATCGGCTCAAGAAGCATGATGCGAATTGGGCTCTGAGCGGGTAGTGGTTCGGCGAGGGTTGCAGTTTCGGGTGAGTGCTCAAAATGTGCTTGGCTTTGGCTTGCATTTCTTTTTGTTCTGGAGTCTCGACAAACGTGCCCTCGACCCGTTGGGCCATCTCGGTCACCGCGTCCACCAGTTCTTCCGAACTCAGGGCTTGAGAAACTAAACCTAGTTTCGTGAATTGAGAGTTTTGGACGAGCGAGAAGGCATCTCGCTCAAGTATCTCGCTCAATGACAAAACTTTCTCTGAATTTGCATCTTTGATCAGTTTTGGGAAGAAAATCTGCCGAAGTGACAGAACATCAGGGTCAAAAAATGGAACAAGGTTTACGAAAATAAGGGGTCGATTTAAAAAACGAGGAATCGAATCCCATCCCGAAGAAGTTGAAACACAAAATTTGCACAAGGCGCCAAGATAGACATCAGTCTTCTCGTCACGAAAGCTGCTGTTTCGGTAATCAATCACTTTTTCGTGATTTGTTATCAATGCAGGTCCGGGGACCGAACCCATTCGAAAGACGTAGTAGCCGCGGTTTGCCAAAAATTCTGCTGCTGCGATGTATTCCGAAATTTCCGAATTGCGCGCGTCTTGATGGGCTTTACCGTCCATAGATCTGAGAGTTGTATCGTAAATTGCGTCTCTCACATGGAGTGTTACAAACTCCTGAGTATGTGGTAGGTGCACTCGGTTACACAAAGACTCCTTTGTGTCTCGGGTTGAAAGTCGGAACAACGGCTCCGAATCAGGAATGAGGCCGTCAAAATCTATGGCTGTTGACGTGATCACTAGAAACTTCATTCTCCTCATGATTTCGAAGAGTAACCAGCCCCATGAGCCTGAAACTACTCGTAATTCTTGACGCCAGAGCCGCTCAACCTCGAAATTGGAAATTGTGGAATCGGGAAAATAGTAAAGAACGTGATAATTCTCGCCAACTTTTCTCTTCGCGCGTGCTCGCAACTCGAGGAGTCCGGTGTCCGAAACAAAGTGTCCAATGCGGTGCTTGCAAACTCTGTAAATCGTGATCTTGACGATTGGTCGTATGGCAATCAGAGTGACAACGAACAGAACTGCGAACGGGGCGAGTACTAACTTGAGCA